>Ga0116228_10003318_pt1 | contig 14122 bp, 10 predicted proteins | sample S1TSphfallax_2_FD_89694 | JGI IMG/M metagenome (GOLD analysis project Ga0116228, IMG submission 89694) | Host-associated microbial communities from peat moss isolated from Minnesota, USA - S1T2_Fc - Sphagnum fallax MG | ecosystem: Host-associated > Plants > Peat moss > Unclassified | place... | reverse complement strand
ATCAATGTTTTTTAATCATTATTCTATTAATAGTTATTGGTGGCTATTCTATTTATGGTTATTTTATTAATGGCTATTGGTTGTTAATTTATAAATGATTATTGGTGGTTATTCTATTAATGATTATTAGTGCCTATTAATGGATATTGATGGATATTCCATAGGTGGATATTGATGTGCTCTCAAGCTCCTTAATGCATTCAAATGTGAATCTAAAATTAAAACAACGAAAGGGCAAGGAGTTGGGGCACACTCCTTGGCTCGTAGCACTTTAAAGGGGGTAAATGGGCATGTTAGAGCTTTGGGATGGGACTAGGAAGGACAAGCATTTAATCACTCATAAGGATCTCCATAAAACTAAGCAACAAGTTGGTTAGTGCATAGTTGGAGTAATTTTGGTGCTAGAACAAGCCATGGGCAAACTCGGACTCATAAGATTCAACATAGTCTAGACTTGGGGGAACCCACCACCTTCCCCTTTATAGTATACTTTGTGCCTCTCCATGAGTCCCACATCCAAATGACATTTTTGTTTCGGGACTCCCAAGTGAGAGTCCCGAAATTTTTCACAACTGGGACTCTCGCGACTTTGCAAGCCCATAATTTTGCATGTAGACCTAAGATTGAAATGAGGTCTAAAGAAAAGTTGTAGCCCTTGTTAAGAGATTTCCAATGATATGTCGCACGCGACATGCATGCAAGGAAACCGGGGTGATTTTTGACTTTTAGTGATCGGGAGTCAAATTGTCAATTTGATTCATGACCTTTCTTTTGGCCATAACTTATATTTCAAATGTCCAAATGGGTCATGTGAGCCCATTTCAGACATCTAAATTCTAAGAGCTTTATAGTGATATAAAGAATTCCTCAATCTATTGAGTTTTGACCCTTGCAATTGCTCTATGAAAATTCAAGAGTCCACCGGGAGTCTAACTCCCAAAGTGGAAGCTCCCTTGGAAGTGTGAGGGTTCATTCCCCCACACTTTCCTACACTCTCAGGAGCATGCAACGTGACTTCCGGGCTTCCTTCTTGGATCGTAAGCTTACAAGCCCTTGCTTTAGTTGTGAGCCCAAGGTCAGGGTTGCGATAGGGGGGTTGAAATTTTATAGAGACTTGATAGACCCATGATGGTGTATTTTTCATTTGCCCTAGAATGCACTTGGGAGTGAACTATAAATGTTAAATTGGAATAGGTGGAAGTAGTGAAAGTGTTTGGCTAAAGTGAATTAAAATAGGTCAAATGAATATTGACATTTACAAATATTTATGAAGGCTTGGGCATGGGCATCCCGTGGCAACAAGGAGGTTGGGGTGAACTAGAGGGCCCTCTAATGCAAAGCTAATGTCAAAACATTTTTTGTGGATGTGGATGAAAGGAGGGAAACAACCCTAATTCATGATGACACAAGACGCCAAATACTAGACATTTATTCATCATGAATTTTGAGGGCACTAAAAGTTTGATGTCCATTGTTTGTTTATGTGTTTTGTTTGTTTACATGTTTATGGTGTTTGAAGTTTGCAATTCAATGGAGATGAATTTTTGAATTAGCTTTGGTGATGGAGCATGTTTATTGCTATCACTAGGGTGGCTCTTGAATGAGCCATGCAAATCACGTTGCACAAGATTGGTTGGTGTTGGGAAGTTGATGGAATCGAGAAAAAGTGGGAGGAACAATAAATGAAGGAGTTCAAGTCATTATAAACATCTAAGTTTTCCTTTCAAAATTGATGTTAGAAAGCAAAAATGTGTGTTGGAGTGAAGTTTTTGGACAGAAAAGGAAGAATGCCTTTCTGTTTTGTTTTTTCTTCTAGCTTGAAGTTATCACTTTCCACTACATTATAGTCTTCAGGAAAATAAAAGGTCAATCTATGTTAGATGTAGGGATTAAATCAAGGGAGGTGATGATAGTGTCAAATGATTTCAGAGCGATCCATGTGGAGTGTTTATGGGTTTGGGTGTCGATTGGGGATTGTCGATTGAAAAAACATGTGGGAGCTCTAGAGAGAAAAGGGTTTTAGGTCTATAGGTGCCAAGTGAAGAACTAAGTTTCTAGGATCTAATTTCTCTGTGTGTCCAACTCTTTTGTTGAGTGATTCTAGTGGAAAGGGCATGGGTGCATGAAGTCAATGTTTATCTTTGAAAACATGGGCAATATCCGAAGCCATTGTATTGGGTCATGTTTTCACAAATTTTTCAACAAACAAAGGGGAAAAATCTATTGCATTTTGACTTGGGTGATTCAAAATATGGATGGATGCACACACACAAGAGAACCACCTTTGTGTATGTATAATATTCATCACCTCATCCTCCTTTCATGTGACACCTTGTGTTTGATGACACATAATAATCCAACTAGGATTATGCGAGAAAATGAAATGTTCGAATCTTCGCTGCCTTGTTCACATCCTCTTCATTATAAGGTGAGGATTCCCCAATTTCTAGACCCTTGCAAGTTACCATAGATTGTTGCATAAGAGATTTTGCTATTTGTAGGAGGAGATTGTTTGATGGAACCAACTTCCTTAGACTGGTCCCAATTTTGAATATGCAAAACAACCAATCTCATTCATGTCAAATGTCATTGGGTGCAAACATTGTTAAGCACTCATGTCTTATCACTCATGCCAATTTAAGCTTGTGGATTTCCTACTTCTTTTGTTATCTCTTCAACTACTAAGATCTATACCGGTTTATTTTACACCCTTGGCCACAAACAAGTCTCCCCTAATATTTTCTTCAATAGACTTGAAGGCCAATTAAAATGTTTTGAATTAAAAAAATCTATTGGAGGAGTTTTCTCATTTTACAAGTAGTCAACCCTGATGTGTTGTTCCTCCAAGGCCTCAAAGAAAGCCTATGAGGCACATTTCCAGTGTTTTAACAATGTTGGCAACAGTAATCTATCAACCAAATCACCAATAAAGAGCCGTTGGTTCATAGTTGTTTCTTGTACCTCTTCTTCAAACTGATCATACCCATCACCAGTAGTTCCACATGCATGGCAATCAAGAGATGATACAACATTGTATACTTGGATTGGTAGCCATGTAGCACATCACTATCCATAACACATTGTGTACCAAAAACAAAATAATAATAAAACATGCATATTTCCAAACTTGCACAACACCAAACATTACCTAACAACAAGCAAAGGTGATAAGAGCATACTATACACCAAAAGTGCAATAACAATAAAACATGCACATTCACAAACTCACACAAACACCATACATTGCATAAACAACTGGAGGTGCTAGGAGCATGCATCAGCAGCAGCAATCCAAACATTTTAAGGATTCCAGAAAGAAACAAGCAAGCAAGCTGATAGCTTCTGTGTTCACAAACTAAAAGCAATTGCCCCCAGAAAAAATGGTTTCACCTTGTTCACATGCACACAACCTAAACACTCTCTGAAAATTAGTTGGTGGGATGTGATCACTCAAACAAGAATTCAATAGACTTTTATCGAAATGCTTTCTCTAATTATTTTACATCCCCTCAGGTTTGATCCTTTTTCTTCATTCCATGAAAAATTGCATCAGCATCAACCATAGCAGTCTATATAATGTCTCATTTCCCCACCACTATTCAATTATCCAGGCCTATAAATCTGACTATCACCATACCCAAGTTGCAGGCAAGGATGCAAGCAACTTGGATGAAAAGCTCCCATCTGTTGAACCCTAACAAGCTAATTCATCAGTGCAACCAACGTAAGGTTGCAAGAAGATGTACAAGCATCTCCAAGTGATTGCTCCAATGGAACATAATATTAGAAATCTTCTATGTCAGGGCTTAGGGCTGGGGCTAAAACCCAAAAATTGCTCAAGACAGAATTAGAATAACAATGTGTATCCTTGACTGCCTTCTCTTGTTTCTCTTTTTCTCCAACCCACTCAGGATGATGCAATTGCAAGACAGAATGTCATATCATCATCATCCCATATCTAAAATATTGGCTACCTCCTCCACTTGAGAAAAAGCTAGTCCTAAATAAATGGACTCCAAAATGAGTCCTGAATTAGTTCTAATTTCACTGGTTTGAGATAAGCACTAGATTACTCCAACTAGTCAGTAGTGCTCAACCACACAGTAGGTTCAGAAGTTCACACAAGGTGAGCACTGGATTGGTTGAGCTGTGCTGATCAAGATGGTCCAAATACCTACACAATTGTATCATTGTAAGTACCTGGATACATACAATTTGAGTTAACCCCAAAAACAGAACTGACAGTACCCCTGCCTAGCAAATTGTCATGCGGATGCAATAGACAAGACAATGGAGCAGAGATTGAGAATAAAACCATGAAATCCAAATGACTAATAAAAAATGGAATTAGTTCATCAGAACAAGCAGACATGATATACAGTGTGAACCTTTCACATCCAGGAACTGTCACCAGTAACACAACCATGACATTTAAAAAGACATTTAAGATGTCCTAAGTACCTGTGCAATAGTAGGTTGTCATCCTGTTTTCAGTCATGTGTGCTGACATGTGCAGTTCCCAGCTTGAATTATGATATCACAAAAAAATGGCCTGATCTTGTCATTGGTTGTGAAGGGTCATGATGACTGCTTCATATGATAACCTCCAAAACATTGGAATGCTCACTGATGTATATGGCAGCTTCTCTCCCATCTCTAATTCCAGTGCACCTGGTATCCTGAACAGCCACTCTCTCAAATTCAACTCAGTTCTGAAAAAATTCTGCAGTTGAAATTGGAACTCTAATATTGAGCTAATTACTAAAATGCTCAACACCAAATGAAAATCAGGGTTACCACTGATCAAATACTAAACTCTCCTATATGCAAACTGATTTGTATAGAACCTGTATAGTGCCAATCCAAGATTTACTTAAGGATCTTATGTCATATGTCAGAATGTAACCGACAAGTTCTTCCAAGGTTCCTTAATTTGATCCATGCAGTCAAGTTTTCATACTGCTGACACCTTGGCACTGCCAAATGATTGTGTTACTGAAAGAAGATATTTTCAAAAGGGTCATGGCATTTACCTTCCACCACTGACTAATTTATACATGAGTGCTACTGCTGATGATAGAGGGCACACCCCTTTCAGCTGTTCAACAAATGGAGCTAAGAGCTCACCTGAAAAAACACCAGTTTGACGATTTTCTCTGTCAGCCATCAAAAATTCATCCAGTCAAGGACTTGTATCCACTGTTTCAATTGCTCATAAATGACATATAATTGCATACCTTAGGGACTAAATTCAAATTGCACATTTTACCCTATTTCTCTCCCCAAGTTGTGATTGAATGTCAAAGCATATAACAAAGCAATGCTCCTTGTTGATGGTTTTTTGGCACAAATACAAGATGCATTAGTCCATTGTGAGGTTGGGGAGTGAACAAGAAGATCCTTCACAGTGTCCAGATATATTCATCCTAGAGATCATCTATCTTTCCAAAAAGATCTGGCTGTAGAGTTTGGATCACCTAGGCTGGCTCTTTCAACACCAAGCCTTGACACCAATGTAGTTGGGGCTTGTGCCTTCCCACAGACTGCCTGTGTCACTAAAACCCCTTCTTCAGAAAACCCATTCATATATGAAGAGCTCTCATTTGCAACAGTCACTTGAAGCCCACGGTTCCTTCTAGTGTTGTGATACCTGTGGCCATTCTTGGTTGGCAAGGACTGGAATGAGCTGCTCATCTGGACATCATGATCCATGCAAACAACCTGGAACCATATGCCTGAAGGAAACCTTTGTGGTTGAAAGAGCCAGAGGACCACTTGCGAATATGGGAAAGACTGGAGAATGAGGATGAGATATTGAAGGCAAAGGCGGATAATAGAGAGGACTGAATAGATGAGAGTAAAGAAGGTGTAGAAGACAGAGGTGGTTGGGAGGAGGAGTAGCAGTGGTGTGAACATTAGTGAGCCCGCTACCAGCTGCTCCACTGAGCAATCATATGTGTCTTGCCTTCCACGTAATGGATTTCGCTTGCTTCCCCTGGTCAAACAACACTCCAGCTCAATTTCCATACCTCAAAATACCATTAAAGAAAACAACTCCAGCTGAAATCTGCCAATTCTGAAGCATGTGGAATCCTAAAAGCTCATAACACTCAGACAAGGAGCAAAACAAATCTGCACCAGACACAAACCTGAAGAGGCGCCAAAGAGCAGCCAGTGCACGAAGTTGATTTGCATATAAAGAAGCAGTTGCTTGGTGAAGAATCGCAATATGAATAGTTCCCAGCAATATAGTGTCCACAATAATTGCTGCAGGCACAGTGATACCAAGCAACATAGCAAGAAGTCCAAGCACTGGTAGACAGATTCGCAGTGCTGGACGTACTAGAACCCCAACAGTGGCCCATGTCTGGATCACATGCAAAGAAAGCGTCCCTAGTCTGGCTGCAAGCTCATCATTAAGCTTAAAGCCAGCAGGCACACCCATCAACCAGATACAACCTGTGCGGAGTATGTCATTAGTCAACATCCTCACCATCCTTTGAACAAAATGGGCAATCCAAGATTGGTGCCGCACAACTAGTACCCCTGCAACTGCCCCCATTGCCATATCCACCACAGCTGCAGTCCAAGTTGCATGCTTGGCTTGCCTGCACCGATGTGCCATGCCTACATTTGCCTGCTCAGGCCTGTCAACCACAAACACCTAGGCGATTCACTAACTATGAACTTCCTCCCCACATATGTCAAGGTCTCAGTAAAACTCTTTAGATGAACAAGCTAAATGTATTTTCAAAATCCCCAAAGTTTTCAAATGAAGGAACTTTTCTACAAAATAAAAAGCTGCTGGAAAAAAGGGAGATACCCATTGCCTCCCCAGAGAAGAATGAAGGGCCATGATAGAAGTTGATGACATCGGAGCTGAAGGGCATGCCATGTGTGACTCGTGTTTTGCATGCACCTCATCCCTGGGACTGCAGGGAGCCATTTGTCCAGAAGCCTGGACCCTGCCCAAGCAAGCAAATAGAGCATTGTTGCTATAGATGCCACCACAAATGCCAGTGTCTGCCACCACAACCTAACCACCATCAACACCACTAAGAATGTTAACAGTGTTTCCCACAAAGATTGATTGTACATGTTAGTGAAGGACATTCAAAATGCTATTTTGGGTTGAAGGTTTTGAAGTCCCAACTTGGGGGACTTACTTGGAAAGAAATGATTCCTTCATGCAAGAGGTACCCAGGTACAACCCCACTGTAGATGCTATGAAAGCACCACAATTAAGCTGCTCCACCACTCTGTCCTGCAAACAAGATGGGCCCACTTACTTCATCTCTATTACCCACTACCTACAACAGAGAAACCTTGCTGGAATTCACAGTGGTTTTAATTCAATCATTAAGGAAAGGTCCAGAAGGCAGATTACAATATCAATAGCTGACTGCTGCTTCTCCAGGGTAACCACCCAATGAGGCTTGAGAATCCCCTCATTGCAGTCCTGCTTTGCAAGGAAGGCTGAGGACCATGTGCGGCATGACAAGTGACCCCTCCCAATTTGAGGTTGCTCATATAGTATTACCTGTTGACACAACTTTAACTTGCCCTTCAAACAAGCCTTGCCACACTTGAATGTCCCGTTTCAGACAATTCCATGTTTACTTGCAAGCAAAAATGAATTCCATAACTTCACAATGCATGGTCTGCAAACAAAAATTACGAGTCCTCACATCATCCACTTGAGCAAAGGTTTTTTGGGAATCCAAAGCATTCCATCAGAGATTAGGGTTTTTCAAATCTAGGCAAGCAAGCACCACATCAGGAGCAAAATTCCAGCTTGTACAGAAACAGTAAACACTCACATGAGTGTTGGCATTGTATTGAATGCCATCAACTACAACATATGAGAGCGTGGGGATGTTGCATCCACCGTGCTGTGATCTGGTTAGTGTTGCTGCAGCCCAGACGCTCGGGCCCCAGGTGAGCTTCTTTGCAAAAACACAAGTGCATCTGGTCGCCTCAACGTCAGTTGCAAGACTCAACCTATTCTGACCTAACTTGCTGCCATCAACACAATTCTGTTGACTATCAGAATTCTCATCATATGTTCTCTTTGAACCATTGTGCCGGACTTTCAAGTAGCTGTTGTCTTGAATTTGCAGCTTTTTGTCACAAATACATGGTGGTAGATACTGGCCTATCACACCAGGTGCCGCTTCCAGGGCTGTTGCTTGTGACAGCTGATTTTGCAGTCTTTCCCCTAATTTCTTCAGAACTCCTTCCAAGTCCTGCAAATGGTGTATGGCTACAAATATAAACTTACAGAAATCATTTCCCCAAAAACCAGCTTCTGCCCATTCATTTCCTCACAGTGTTTTTTTCCCAAACCACTTATGCAGCACAAGGTACACGAGAAAGAATCGGGAGAGAAAAAAAAAAAACCTGAAATGATCCCGAAGAAGGGAAGGGGCAAGCCGCAGCGATGACGAGGTCGAGGCTGCTGGATGCTGACGATAAAGACGCCCACCCCAGTAGTGCCATTGCTTGTTCGGGGTGAGAAGCGATGAGATGCTGTGGCCACCATAGTCGGCATTGCCAATACCACTGCCCACCCTTCTTCTCATCCATTCTTCTTCCCCTTAAACCCCCTTCTGTATCACCTCCTCTCTCTCCTCCCCATCCCTAATCCTCTCTCTCCACACCAAAAACCCTTCTTCTCTTCTTCCTCTCTTTCTTACATTTCTCTCCCTCTTTTCAATCTCTTCTTCTTTTTCTTCTTTCGCGATGTTCTCGAAATCAAAGTCGACGATTTTCTTTCCGTATTACATATCTCGTTGCAACTGCCATCCCTCCTCTTCTCTTGTTTCAATATCCATCTACTTCACGGCATCACCGAATTTTTACTCTTCTTTGCTAATCTCTTGCTATAAACGCTTCCCCTCTCTCTCCCTCACACATCCTCGCATCTCTCTCTCTCTCTCTCTCGTCCACTTTTCCATATCTAAAGGAAACCGCGAAAATCACAACTATCTGAGACATAACAGTTTGCAGCAAAGCACCAAAAGAAAAGAAAGAGATGGACAGGGGAAGAGTGCAGCGTTCCTTCCGCCTGCCTGCCCGTTCTCTGCCCCGCGCCCCCGCACGCACGGACGGACGCACGCACGAGGGTTATTGTCGTCGGGGACCAAAACAAAAGGGAAGAGGAAAAAGCAGCCGGGGACAAAAGGTCGGATTGTCAGGATTAGCAAGTGCCAGCAAAACACAGGCTAAAAAGGGCACAGAAGCAACATGTGGCACACTTGGAGACATGGCCATTCCTTCTCCATCGCCGCATCCCGTGCCGCAACAACACAAACAAAGTGCGGTGAGAGAGAGTGTGTGTGTGTGTGTTTTGTCGCGCGCGGGGTTCGAACTCGAGACCTCACACGACTGCGCATTTTCCAGTTAGGTGTGCCTAATACCACGGTCCACCGGGCTATATCTACCTATAACCGGTACATGTACGTATAACCGGATATCTTTATTGGATCTTTTGGTCTTTTCAATCTGTGCAAAGTTTGGCTTTTGGATGGAAACCGTGAAGCTTGCATAATTTCACTTTGAAATACATGGATGGGTTTTTTGATGGGTCTACTAGAGGACCATTTAAAAATAATTTTTTGGGGGGGGCAAATTTTCAATTTTTTTTCAAACTAAACAAGGGATTTTGAGCACTCTTCCTTAGCTATACTAGTTATGTCATAAAAGTACAAATTGCTTGCAATGTTCATAGCCTGCCATTGTATTGCCTTCAATCACCCATTCCCTCTTGTCATGTCATCTTCAATTCATGACTTTAGTGGACCTTTTCAACATCTTCTATAACCTCATTTTTCATCACACCAACAACTTCAATTGTCACTGTCTACAAACAGTTCATCAACAAGTCGTGTAACTTGTGTATTTGTGAGCATTAAGTAGTAAGTTCTAATAATTAATGGATACATTAAAGCAAAACATTTAAAATGAAGGGGGGGGCAAGGGGGAGATGGCCCTTTAATTATAGCTTGTTGTAGAATCGAAACATTGCAACAATGTAAGCAAGTCAAGGATTGAGGCTCTAGTGACAGGTTGTTGAGGTATTGTTCACTTCATGTTTTAGGTTATCACTCTTCCATTTCACATTTTATTTTGTGTTTTTGAACTTGGATTTTATTTTACATTGCAATCTCGATTTTCCTTGTGTTAATCATTGTTCACTTTGTGTTTGCATGAAAATCTTGCTATCATCAACTTCATGGGTTGATTGCACATATTGATTTTCAAGACTTGTGATGACATATTGTGTTGTCATTGACTTCTTATGTCAACCGCACATGTCACATCCTCATTCCCAAATCCAATCCCCTTTTTATTCTTGTTGTTGTCAAGCTATGGAGTGAATTGAAAAGTTGTGAAGTTTTTTTGGTTTTTTTTTTTGTTGTAATTTGATTTCTTATATTTTGTTTCATGTTTTGTGTTTGACATCTTGATTCCTTGGTACTTGGAATTGTATCAAGTTTTAATTTTTTTGTTGGCATTGATATTCGTCATTGAGTTTTTGTATGGATTGTCAAATGTCACATCACACATCCTTTTCTTGTTATTGACTATTAAGTTCATTACTTTAGGTTTTGGTGTGAGCTTTGGAGTGTGGAGTTTAATCACTAATCAAGCTCACAATGCCTCCGTTGAAGACACTTGAAATTAATAGGTATTTTTTAAGTTGCAAAGTTCCATCACAAGAGCCCCAACTATTTACAAATTAACCTTGATGGACATGTCTTTGGGTTGAATGAGACTTTAGACTTTCTACCAAATTGCATTGCATCCTCGAACAATAGTGCGCCAACACCTATAGATGCAACTATAAAATCCACTGTTGAGAATGAAAATTGAAAACAAGCCCAACATAACACACACCATAAATTTTAAGACTTATGAACAACAAAATACACATGGGTTAAATCTATTATTGGAAATGGTTTAATGCATGTTGTGAAATATGAGATGTGTTCAAAGTTTGAATACAAGGATAAGTTGTTTGTTCCAAAGCTTGACAACCTTTCCAAGCACATTAGTAAAAGGAAGGCAAAAGTTGCCAAACTTGACATTCAAACATGGAAGTTTTTACTTTTATAAAGATTCCCAACATGTTAAGAATAAGGTTATCCTTATAAGCATGGCCAAAGGTAGTGTATTTCATTTTGTGACAAAAGAGGATGGGAATGATGATGAGCAAAAGTTAATCCAATTTACATATGTTCTACATTCACTAAGAGGAACCCCCCCCCCCCTTTTGTAATTGCATTTTCAACTCCTCTTCAACTATAATTGTAATTGAAAACAACAAAGCCAATTGAAAAATATTATTTACAAATATAAACCACCAAAATCAACAACTACAAGTCAAAAAATGACATTTTAGAAACAAATGTCAGCTACGTGTTAACATAAATATAATAATCATTTTAAGCTAGTATAGTTGTAACAGACACTTACCATTATAATCAAGGGTTGTTTTCAAATGTAACCCATTAGTGGATGAACTTCATATACTAATATAATATGACATCATCACATCTCAAGTTGTAAGTTCAATTGTGTTGCAATTAAGTTAGTAGACAGTTTAGTTTGTAGTTCAATGACATGTGGCACATCCATATCCATAGGTTAAGCCATGTGACATCTAGGCTAAATAATTTTGAATTAAACTAACCCACATGGCATTTAAACATAAACCACCTAGCTTAAGTTAAACCATGTGGCATTTAAATATAAGCCACCTAACTTAAGTTAAGCCATGTCACACATAAGCGAGGGCACATGGCACCTAGGCTAAACCATACAGACATAAAGTTAGGCCAAATCATTTAACACCTAGATTAAAATACGTTGCACCTAGATTGGCTTCAATAACCTATATAGCCCTTAGGTTATGCTTAGACCCTAAGCACCTGGCACCTAACTAAAATATATATATGTCATTTTGGGTTTAAGTTTTAAGGTCAAATTGTTTGGTTATTTTATTTTCATATTTATTTGTGTTTCTTCAACATTTCTAATGCACCTCCTTATATAGTTTATAAACTTGAAATGAAATATATACAATATGAAATAAACATTTTAATTGTAACCTAGTTGCAACTTAGCTACTCATAACTATATTTACTATCTACTAACTATTTACTTAGTTACTTATACAACTATTACTTAATTGCCTACAAGTAGCTTAACTTACTACCTATTAATTAACATAGCCTATGTGGCACCTAGCTAAGGCCTATAATTAGGCAAGGTGTCACCTAAGCCATGTGACACCTATGCTTATACCCCATTTGGCACATGGCACTTATGTTAGGCCCCAATTTAAGTCATACCATGTGACATTTAAATTAACCCTCAACTTAAGCCATTTATTTTATTCCTAAACCTTGGTAATTTTTGTGGTGCCTAAGTTAGGTTAATTGGCACCTAGGTTAAACCTATAGTTAAACCATGTGACACCTAAACTTAAATTACATAGGCCGCATGGCACTTGGGCCTAAACTTAGGCCATTCCACGTGACACATATTTTTCAATTTATTTCCAACAAATGAATCTACAATGGATTAATGTATCAACTTTTATCAAGCAAAAAATTTAAAACTTTGTTTTTTTAATGGTTTACTTTATTATAAAGGTTCAACCCTTATTGGATTTTCAACAATTTTTTTCGTCTTTTTCTATGAAAAAATTGGGATTTGTTTGGAAAATATAATTCTTTTCATCTAAATTATTTGACTAATTTTTATTTTTTTTGAAACATTAACTATATTTTTGATATTGCAAAATTTATTGAAAAAGAAAAAACACTCCCAAGCCAAAGCCCATTAAAGGATTACATTGAAGTGGGGCAGTAATTGCAAATATGCACAATGTTCCATACATCCACATTTCATTTTTCATCCAATATTAAATTAAGATTACTAAAATAGTTAGATTATCAACTTATCATGATGACCTTAAACCTTGATGAAACATGGCATTTGCTGATGTCACATTTTTAATTAACCTTTCAACTATAGGTCAATTGTTAAATATGTTGATGTTAGGAATATTTTAAAAGTGAACCCCCGATTGAGGTCCCTTTCAATTGTTCACCTAATGAATAGGCAAGTCAATTTATTTTGTAAACGTCATTAATTTATTTGAATATTAAAAAATTCGTAGTTGCAATTTGATTGATAACAACATGTAGTTGTAACCATGTTGGTTAAACATGGCCATTTTCTCTTAGTGATTTGCTAATGGAAAAAAGGTCAATGGCAAACTTTGAAAAAGTCTAATTAAAATGTTTGTTTAAACAACTAAATCTAAAAAAAACCCTTAAAAACATTTGAATGACACATTAGGGTAGTCAATGGTTGAACATTTGCACCATATGGTGTTAGATACTAAACCAAAGTGATTGTGAATTTTTTCAACTATGTCAATTTTAATTGTGATGAGCCACAACCTTAAACAACCAATTTTGAGCTAGTGTCCACATTTGTGTGGTTCAAAATTGAAAAATGATATCTAAATTGTTGTCTTACTGTCTACACTTGCACAATAGGATTCAATTAATCACTAAAATATTGATCATCAAGGGTGCATTGAACAGAAAAATACATGATTAATAAACTAGTTTCATTTGGAGATAATGGGGTTGTCATTTTTCAAGCATTTGTAGTTGAGTGATAATGCAAATTCAAAAAAAATTGGAACTTGTCATGATTGGGGTGCATTATAAGCACATTGCACAAATTTGGTGATGTAAACCCAAAAACCACCTATCCCTAATGTTGAGGTTTTAAAATTTACTACAACAAATATATAGTTTCATTCAAAGCCCTAAATAACAACTTGAATTTGAAAAGTTAACAAAAGTGATGAAAACAAAGGCGAATAAAGTTTTGATAAATGTGTGCACTAGGTGGCACTAGTAGAAATCAGCCAAAATGTGACCACTCCATTTATGACTACATGCGACTTGTAGTCGTTTGCAATTAGATTTGAGAATATTTGCAACTATAAGACCAAATTTCAACTATTTTGGTCATTCTCACAACTATGATGCAACTATTAGAAATTTCATCCTATTGGTTGGATCGATTTTACATT
>Ga0116228_10003317_pt1 | contig 14125 bp, 8 predicted proteins | sample S1TSphfallax_2_FD_89694 | JGI IMG/M metagenome (GOLD analysis project Ga0116228, IMG submission 89694) | Host-associated microbial communities from peat moss isolated from Minnesota, USA - S1T2_Fc - Sphagnum fallax MG | ecosystem: Host-associated > Plants > Peat moss > Unclassified | place: USA... | reverse complement strand
CCAGGGAGAACGGCATTCGCTATTCCCCCGAGCCCAAGAACACAAAAGACTGTCGTCCCCACAAGCTCCGCCACCCACACTTGTCCATCATTATACGACCCCATCTTCTTCAGCTTCTTTTCCTCTTATGAATTACTCTCTAGACTTCGTGTTATGAGATTTCTTCACCTCTTCAAAAAGCTGCAATCAAACAAAGCTGTATTTTCAGCGAAGAAATATGTTTTATACATCATCAGGTCCATGGTGTGTATTCGCAGCTACTCGTGTACAAAACAAATTCTGACTCAGCAAAAGGCGGATGATCAGGGAGGAGCTGCAACAGCATTCAAGGAGAGGCTGCTGGTTGCAAGTCCACTACTATCCGAAGCCTTCTGAGTCAGCAAAGTGGCGAAGGAGATGAAGAATCAGGAGAGAAGGATCTTCTAGTACCTAAAGGATTTGATATTGCTGCAAGTGGTCACTTCTAGTACGAGTACAGAATCAACAGTCTAAACTCATACTAAAAATGGATATTCTTTCCAAGCAATCTCTGCCATTTATTTTTTTCCATATAATAAAATTGCTTGAGAGAGATTAGTCACTTCGACATGATCCGCGGAGTTTGATCCCAATGTTCATTGATATAAAATTTGAACAGATTCTTCCTTTGCATGGTTGAACCTGGACATTTCATTGCTTGCTATCATTTGACATCGCCTGCAACGGAATCTGATGAGGTACTTTACCGCCTTCTTGCAGCCTCCTACTGTATTTCTGCAGCGATGATGATCCAACAACATGCGGAGGTTGGATCCGGTGAAAACCGCGGCTGAGAACATTTGCGGTACAGACCAGACTATTATAAGCAATACAATATTCTTTCTCTGTTGAGACGTAGATGGAAATTGTGGAGACGGCTCCGGGGAAGCACGCAAGATGAAGGGGTATTTGTTTAATGCTATGAAATAATAGAATATTGAAAAATATTTTATTAAAATTGAGAAAGTTTTAGATATATTTTCATGATCCAATTCTTTACACCCTATCTATATTGAAATGAATTATAATTTCTGAAAAATAAGTTGCATTCCATATTCTTTTGCATGTCACTTTGAAAAAAATGGAAGTAACCTCCCCTGGCTCTGGCCTCATCCCCGGCAAGCTTGGAACAAGGTCTGTTGATGACTTGTTTGTTTCGGGGTGGGTTGGTGGGGTTTGTGCAGTGAAAGGTCCCTTCAGTTTGGGTGTGGGCCGTGATTACGGTTGTCGCTTCTACTTTCGATAGCTGCTTTTGCGCGTCACCTCTACTAAATGGCCTCTTTCGCGACTTTGGAATGAATGCAGATGAATGAAAGATGTTCTTCTGGCATCGACTTTTCCTCTCTCCATACAAGCAAGCGATGACAGAATGCGATTGAGAAAACTGTTCCATATTGTTGTTCATGGATGTTACAGTCACAAGGAGGGAATCGCGGCAACTTGGGCGTAAATCACCAAAACTCCAGCTGACTTCAGATCCTCGTGACCAGGATAGCAAGTTCAGAGTACATGTGAGGAATTTAGGGGATCTCTCCATTGTGTACCATCATGATTTTTCATGCCCCACATGGCCTGGAGGCAGACACTTCTGTGCCTTTGTTCTCCACTCTTGCGACTACGGTAGTACATATCTCGTTTCTTCATCTTCTCTCACTGCATGGGATGTTTCTAGATCCTGTGTGTGGAGGAGCTCTGCAAGTTTGATCAGATGATATGAAACTCTCTGGGGTGACAGAGTTTTAGAACTTGATGATTTGGGGTTTGTTCACAAGGTGTTGGAGATCATCTCTGGCTCTCTTTCTTTTGTATCATAGGATCATTGCTGAGGAGAGAGACTTAACCATACAAATAATGCAAAGAACTTTGGACTGCTTTGCAAATGTGTTAATCCAGGGCCCAACAACTCTGAACCTGATTTGTGAACATTTGATCGGTTAACTTGTTTTCAAACTCCAAAGTCATCATGGCATGTGTGAAGCTTGGTGATTCTTTTGGGGTTCATTGTGGCTTATGAGGTTTAGAAAAGTAAATAACTTATACCAAGGCTCTTGTATGCAGTTGTGAAAGGAAAATCTTTCCTTGGAAGAATTGATAGAAAGATGAAAAAATTTAATACCCAAAAAAAGAGGGAAAGAAAGAGGCAACAATGAGCTTCCAAACAGCACCATAGCCAAGTATATGAGTGCCAACCTTGAATGATGCTAACTTTGCTAGACTGGGTGTGCCTAAGAAACTCTTCCATATGCACTCCATAAATACTGGCTCCATTTGCATATGAGTTTTTTAAAGTCTATGCAACACTAGAATCTTGAGGTGGGTAACCTCAAGCAAGACTGTTTTTCATTCCAGCCTGCTTCTAACTTCATGACTCATAAGTGATGCAAGTGTGTCCATCTTGGCTGGGCTGAATTTTGAGCTTAAATTTACATCTTTCTATGTTTCTTGAAAACCAAAATTTCATAAACCTAAAATCAAAATGACCTTAACAAGTAAATTTATCTTAAATAACATTGATGGACCCATGTGTCAAACTTTATATAATTACCTTATAAAAGGCTACAACCAAAACTATACTTGTAACACTAATTTTCCAAACTCAAAATTTGCCATTTGTTCTTCCACAAAGCTCACTCGCAAAATTGTAATTATAATGATATTCAAATGTTAAACGTTGAATGATATGGGTAAAGTTACGCCTTTGATCTAGATCTACATCCCAACAACTAAGAGGCAACTTGCACAAACCTTGGGCAAACCATCAAGAAGCTTTAGTCTATTCCCTAGTAGTACATGATCATAGTTTAATAGATGTGACCAACAAAGGGAATAAGTCTAGTGAGAATCTCACAACAAAGCATTGCAAAACCATACACATCTGTCTTTGTGTCAATTTTGATCTCACTCCACCTTCCGATGCTTGTAGCACTTCAAGTGCCCTCTAAAATTCAATGCCCACCACAACTTCCAAGCTCTTGTAATCCCCTTATTGTAGGTCTGAATAAACTAATCACTTTCAAATAATTTTTTTTGTATTTTGTCTCTTGTGATGTTAATGTTGGGTTCTCCAAATTTGGCATGGATCCATATTGAACACTCTACTTTCATGTTGGGTTTGAGACTCATCCTTTCAGTTGATCATTTCATAAGAATATTTGAAGCTTTCAAATCTTTGAGCAATAATACCTAGTTGCATGTAGTTTTTTCATCCCCAATGCAATGGAAACCATCAACTGGATTTGAACTAGTCTTTAATGAACATGACATTGGTGTTGATGACTTTGTTATCAAGGAAATTTTGTAAATCCTTCAGCATGTGTTCCATGTCTATAATTATTGTTGTTTGTTTCACACAAACACCTAACAGTTTACATAAATGTATAAGTCAAAATCACAATCACTAGACAATTGGCCAAATTCCATCACTTGTTGCAGTTATCTCCACAATGGTGTTGACTTCAAAATATATAATTGATAAGCATTACTTTAATAACCATAAGCATAGAATGCCATTTTCACATCACCAAATGGACACATGTTTCACCTTCTTTGGCTATTTCCTTTCCTATTCAATCTTCAATAGATCTATTAATCTTAATTCATGAAATTCTTCCATTCAATCCTACTCCACCAAACTTGGTAGCATAGATGTCCAAGACTCCTTAAATGTTGATCCATAGAATGGAAACTGCAACAAATTACAGGATGATTAAAATGGAATGAATCTCAATCTTCTTTTTTTTGCAAAGTTATCTTAGTAAGATGAACTAAAATCTCAACTTTCTATAGAATGGAAATTGCAACAAATTACAAGGATGATTAAAACAGAATGAATCTCAATTTTCTTTTTTTTGCAAATTTAATCTTAGTAAGATGAACTAGAATCTCGTTTCTATAACTTTATAAACATCTTGAAGAAAATAATTTTATGTTAATTTGAAAATTTTGGTGAGAGGAGCTAGGTTCCCCATTTTTATGAATTTAACATCTAATTGGTGAGAAGAAATAGAGTCTCCACTTTTTGTAAGTTTTACTTTGGCTATTTACTCTATCCATCAACACAGGTTACAAAAATCAACAATGTACAAAAGCTTCTCAGTGACACATTAACAACAATAATATTCCTATTCACATTTGATTAAAAAACCTCAATGAAACATGAAGTATGCAAAAGAACAATGGATTTTACACATCATTGACGCAAATTTTAACAACTTAGTTATAATCATGAAAATGATTTCTCCACGATATGAACAAATGAACTAAGAACAAAAATGTGCAAAGGTCACTAGGATAATAATTATTTAAGAAAAACCTAATTAATGAGGGAATTATTGTTGAGAATTATAAATGATCATGTCAATAAAAGGCTAGTTTTCCAAGAACTTGGTTAGACATCACATTAATAAAAAATAAATGGCATAAAAATTTATTAAAGTTTGATTGGGGGATAAATTGTTATGACCTTGTATGACTTTATTTATATATTGTCATAGATGTTGATATTGGACATGGTTACATGATAAATGAAGTTCATTTACATGGATTTTCATCTATAAATTCATAATCCACTCATAGTCCATTCGTAATTAACTTATAGTTCATTCATAGTTCATTCTTAAGTAATTTATAATTAAGTACCAATTCACTTTTAAATAACTTTAATTAATTCTTATTTCATTGCCAAGTTTTTCCAATCCATTCTTAGTGAACTCTTCATTAAATTTTAATTCATTTTTAATTAAATTTCATTTGTGATTAGGAAGCCTCTTCAAAAATTTCCCTAGTTAATGGGCATATGGAAACCCCCATGGAAACTTCTTTGAATTGGACCATTGATAAAATTTGGTTTTTGTGAAGTTAAATGTGAATTCCCTTTTCTTTAAAATGTAATAGTTTTTTTTTAATATTATGGATTGTTCATTTCTTAAAATTGTGATTGAAGTTGTGATCACTTACCTCTTATCAAAATCACTTTTTACATGTTTTTGTAATCACATTTCCATCAATTGATCAATTCATGAATTTGTTGCTCATCTCCAAAATAAAACGTCAACATCATTGAAGTGTGTTCTAATCTTGTCTTGTTATACAAGGTTGGTCAATTATGGATATTCATAATTCCTTGTTATGCATAAATGCATATCTTAAAATTACATCATTTTTAAAAATAATAAATTATACATATTTTCCAAATAGAAACAAACTACTAATTTTGAATTATTCATATCCATGGATGGAAAACGCTTTAGTTAACCGAATGCATATCTGTATCCAAGGATTATTTAAGCATATGTCCAGTTATGTACATTTATTTTTTTGAATTATTTGAATAGGTGTAGTGGGTAGGATCTTTAAAATTCATCAGTAATAAATGGTAATTATCCTCGAAGAACATTGAATATTTTGGGTATCCTACCTAGTTTTGATGACTTGCAAGAACACATTATCTAAATCTAGGGTCTTTTGGATTTTTTCCTTCATGATATGATGAATTTTATGTATTTTTCAAAAAAACCATTTGCTGCATTCACATCCACTTTCATTCACTAGGTTGCAAAAGTTAGAAAAAAAAAAAACACTATCTATGTATGGGAACTATACATAACTGAAAATTGTATACATATCCAAGAGGAAGTTCTAAAGGTGGATGCACAATCAAGTGGTTCACTTTTGTGACATTTTAGTTTTTCTCCTTGAACACCCTTTATTCAAATGCATATGGTGATTAATATATCCTTAGTTTTATTAATTGGAACTTGAATCTAAACTAAAAATTTCATTATGAAAAGAACTATGTGGTTATTTATTGGTTAAAAAACTCATTTGTTAGTAGTAATGAGCTTTTGAAAATGAAAAGTAAGGACTGATCATCTAATTGAAACATCACTAAATGGAAAAATTTATATTAATTCACATTCCAAATTTGTTATTGAAACTCAATATATGATGAAATAAAAAAGGATAAACTCATATCATGAATCTTTTATTTGAAAACCTTAATCATTTAATAGTTAGGGACTTTTGAATGGTTCACATTTTACCATATTTTCATAAGTCCATATGAGTTGCAATTTTTGTTTTTTTTTCAATTTTTCTATCCCAAAAAAAATGTTTCTAGAAGCTTTAGATGGCTCATTATTCATATGGACTTTGTGGGTTTTCTTTTTAAAACTTCCAAGTTAAAAAATAATATCATCTACATTAAATATAAAATTTCACATAGATTTGGGAAAGTTTGTAGGTGACTAAACATGTATTATTTAAATATTAGAATAATAATAATTTTAAAAACAACAATTGTGTCCATGAGAATCATTTTTAAAAATCTTTTTTTGACTCATAGGGACTATAATTTTTGCCATTTTTGAACCATTCAACTATGCATTCACCCTTAGGGTTTGTGGTTTTTTTAAGTTTGGAGGATATGCATTTAGACTCAAAACCTTGATCCACATTCTAAATGAGAAGTGACAAATTGGCAATGCATATCTTCTATATATATCCATATTTTTTTAGCATTCAATAATTTGTCTATTCATAATTGGCAACAGGAAAAAAATTGACTACATAATCATCTATGTATGAAATATGTGGGATTTTAAATATACATACCCATATATTTTTTAGAAGTGAGAATTTTTTTTATTCGTATCTGGAATTTTGTTTAGAAATTGGATAACCATACAACACTAATGTGCTCTTACAACTCCACCCCAAGTAAAGGAGCCACAAATTAATCTTCTTAACAAGTTTGATGGAACACATTCAAAGTTTTGAGGTTTTTTCAATCAAGTGTGTGTAATCATTCGGTTGCATTCGCATTGTTACCCAAGTGCCCCAACTCAAGTTGATCTTATTAACACCTTGTTATTAGTATAGACTTAATGTGGTTTGTGCTTTTGTTGTTGGAATGTCAATTTCCATTGCTAAATTATTTTGAAACATTTGTTAAAAATTTAATGCCACCTTTGGAAATTACACAAAAAATGCACATCAATAAGCAAATTATGGTTGTTTCACGAAAGACCTTGCCCAACAATAGTGTTTGCATTGAAGTTTAGATAATTAGCATGTAATATTTCATGGGGTGAAACTACAAAGTTGCATTCATGAATCAATTTTAGTTTGGATTATATAATGATGTGAAAGACTTATTGCTCACAATGTCAAATCCTACAACATTGAGTCAAATCATTCCCCAAGTTGTATAATGTGATAATAATTTTTTTGAACGACATAAAAAAAAACATTGGGAATTGTCATCATTATTAAAAAAATGTTCATGCCCATCACACCATCCCCACCAATGGCATCTACACTGAAAGACAATCCTATGCAAATTGATGAAACATGATTCAAACCACTCAAAAAACAAGAAAAATAATGATAACATTTAGAAATAATTTCAAATTTTTGGTCTATTTTTGAAGAATTTTTTTAATTTTTATTTTCCAAAAGTAGTTAACGAATAAGTGCCTAGGTTGATTACATGTATAACAAGTAAAAGAATTATCGCCAACCAAACTATATGATGATTTGCATTTTTGCATTGTGTTTTCTTTTTATTGTTCGGCACCATGTTCATTTACTACCACCTCTTGTTGGTCCTTTAACCTATTATTAAAGTTATTTAGGTTCTAAAAACATTTATCCTTTCTATGATTGGAATTCTTGTAATGTGAACAAAAGTTTTTTTTAAACATAATACCATTTGTTGCCTACTTTTTGTTTTTTTCTTATTTTCATCATTGGATAAATATCCAAGATGACTTTATTCCCATTCAAATTAGTCAGATTTTATTTCAAATTATTAATGCTTATAAATGTTGAATTAAAGTATCCCACTTCATTCTTGCAATAGCCACATAGGATAAGGCAAAGGCCAACCTTAAAGATGGCAATCAATAAGTGGTCATTAGTAGGATGTAACAATACATTTGCAAAGTTAAAAATGTATTCATAGTATTCCTCCATTCATTCGATTTGATTTTGTTTGATCATCTACACGTCCATGTAGACTTGTTCATTTGCTTGTATTGTGTAGACCATTGACAAAAAACTTGAGCAAAAGACTTTGTTAAAAGTAATATTCAAGTGACTTTTGACAAAATGATCGCCCAAGTAGACGTTGAATTTTATGAAGTTCATCAAAAGTATGTGATTTTTGTGGATTCATCAAACACTCAATTCACCTATATGGCTTGTTGGAACACCCTCACATGAATGTTTATATTCACATTTTTGGTGTATTTTGAATAATTCAAATTTTTCTTACCTTAATCCTCCTTGTGGTGGGATTTTATCACTAATGGGTGTATTGGCAAATACCAAGGATAGTAAGGATTCCAAATAGGCAATATTCCTAGCCAAACTTTTGACCAATCTTTTGGTGTAGTTAGTGGTTGAAGAGGTCCCTTCTTATTGCCCCTCTCATCATTAAATCCACACAAAAAAATCAATGAATTTCCTAAGGGTCTTCCATCTTCTCCTTGGGTTGCAACAAAGTGGAATTCAACATTTTCTTGCTCAAACCTTTCAAAAAAACTATAATGCAATTTGGTCTTGTACATTGATGGAAGACATTTGGAAGTGATATTTTTTTTGTTATTGCCACAAACATTGATCAATTTATTTTTTTTCATTTGGGGGTGTGAATAGTGTTGCATGACATTAGGTGAACTCATGACTAAAATTCATTAAATTATATTAAGGATTTAAGTCATGTGTATTTTGCTTGTCAAGGATTGCCCTATTGAAAAAAAGCCCAAATGTTGTTCATTGATGATGCACCAAGCAAGGCTATTCAAAATTCCAAGTGCAATGGTTTTTTTATTGAGTCTTTTAAAGGACATAAGTTGTTGAAGAATAAGGTGCAATGGTTGGACCTTGTATTTCAATTATAGCCAATATTGATTAGATTACCTTTTGCAAGTATAGTTGAAATGCATTTTGACATCATCACTAAATATTCTAGGCCATGTTTGAGTCCTTCCTCCCCACATTATTCTTGGTTCATGTAGTACATGAAAATTGATAACGGGGATTGTAGAAGTATTCAACTTCCTTTAGGTATGATCCACTTTGAACTTTCTCAAGTTTTTGAAATTTGTCTATGTGGTTTCATCCTATATCTAATTATGGATTCGTGTATTAAGTTTTGTTTGCAGTGAATTCAAAATATTATTTGTAAATTGTGCAACAATGTTTGTAGCTTTGAAAGGCAGAAAGTGTTGTTGTCCAATTGGATTCCTATTTCAAGCTAATGCTGATGTATTTATGTATATTATTGTTTAATAAGGAACAACATCCTTAGGGTTTGAGAGCTTGCAATTTTAATTTTTCTAGTTATTTTATTGAAATGACACATTGAACACATGTATATGGTTTATGTATATGTAATGGAAATTTTTGGATCTTGGATCTTTTGTATTAATGTCGGAATGTGCTAATTGTTAATTGTTACAAATTAGTTTGCAAAGGACCAAGCAATAACCTTGGTTCTAATCCAAATAATTGGCCTTTATTAATTACATTACAAAGGACTAGGTGGCCACTTGAATTTAATCCAAATAATTGACCTTTATTAATTGTGTTGCAAGGACTAGGTGGACATTTGATTCTAATCCAAACAATTGGTTTTTATTAATTTCCTTGCAAAGGACCAAATGGCCACCTAATTTTAATCTAAACAATTTTCGTTTATTAATTTCATTGCAAAAGACCAAGTGCCCACCTAGTTTGAATTTAAGCCATTTTGGATGGTTGTTTCATATGTCAAAATTGTTTATAGTTATTTTTGGACAATTCTAAAGTCCAAAATTAATTAAATACATGTTTGTTGTTCTATCACCATGATGATGGGTTGATGGAATACCAAAGGTCACTCCCAAGATTTTTTTGCACCAAGACCATAATATGATGAATATTAACTAGGATTATTTCCTATTACACTTCATGAAGAAAAAAAGAAAAAAAACATTGTACACAAATTTTCACATCAGCACTCAAAAATCTCCATGACACAATTTGCACTTATACATAAAGAGATTCTCACACGACAACTTTTTCTCCAAAAAACTCCTCTATCTTCTTCTCTAAGTTTTTCATTAAAAATCACATTAGATAATGAGATAAGAGGAATCCCTCTCAAAAACATTTCCACCAACTGCCCCAAACCACATTCTTTTCTACTTCTTTTTTATCATAGTCTTTTCCTAAGTTAACTCAAGTGAGGTGACGAGGTTATGCCACTTCCCCACCTTCTAGAATCATTAAATCCAATATTTTCACTGCCTAAGTAATTAGGAAGTGATAAATGATTGTCACCTATCACTGATAGCAAGAATTACTTAATATTCTGATGATTAAGTTATCGAGATATTATCTACATCGACTAGTTAGATGAAGTTAACTTGCCCACTAACCAACTCTTGGAAACTGAAAATAGTCTTGAAGTACATCACAAGATATTACTGGGATGTTAGTATATATGTTGATCTCATTGATACAAATGGTTGCATGCACTTTACTGTCTTTTAAAAATAATTTCATAGAAGTAAACCCTCCCAAGCAGATCCAGGCTAACATTGTAAAGATGCATGAACCTCACATGTATAGTAATTTGTGCTATTCTAGAGACTGAATCTTAGGAAAAGGAAATTGGCCAATTTTCAGCTTCTCAATTGAAGACTATGTAAAGGCAATCCAGGAAAAGGAAGCAAAAGGAAAACACACCTCTTGCACAATGCATTGTCCAAATAGAATCAACTACACATCATGCCCAGATTGTATGACATCCTCCCCATCTTTTACAGCAACAATGCAAACAACCAGTAAGTTGAGATTTTTGAGGAAATGATTGAACCTATCAACTGGAAAAGATTGCCTTGTCTCTATTACAAATCACTTTTTCATTTCATCTGTGGCTGAGACTTCCATAAATTTCAACCAAGTAAAGTAGCAAATTAAGAGCATTGATGTTTCTCAGAGCAGATTGACATCTGCTCTTCAGCTAGAGCCTGAAATACATCTTATCATATCTATGAGATTGTAGAGAAATCTCCACAATAACAATTTGAAGGTAATATGACAAGTGAGGTTATAATCTTATGAGAGTAACTCATAGGGTACATCACCTTTGTCATCCTCATATCAATTTTTATACAGATTGAGAAGAGGAAGCAATGCAAAAATTAGCCCAGAAAAAACCAAGCTGGCAATCTTAAGCCCAGAACCAGATATGTATACAACATTATGATCTCTGCAGATTGTCAATCCACAACATGATTGATAACTCAGCATCCTGCTAGACAACAACAACACAAACCAAAAGAATTTATACCCAAAAATTCCTTCTCCCCCTACTGCACAAGCCAAGGAAATGTCAATCATAAGATATGCAAAGCATACTCCCAATTCAAATATTTTCATACATTCCACTCAAGTTCACACACTAAAACCTTGCTTCCTACTCTTTTCAGCTGACCATGGAGGCCTTGATTAAAATCTTTAGGGTAATTTCATTCAGAGATTTGATGCAGATTGAAGGTTGTGTAATGTAGATATGTATGAGGGGATTGCAGACGAGATTCAGATCACATGGAGATATAATTGATGATAGGCAAAATTGTTATTTGCCCAACTAAATACATTCCATGACAATACAATGTCAGGACATTCCATCTTAACACCAGAAACTCAATTCTTGGATGATTTCTGCCAACCAAATCAAGCATCATACCATTGTGGGAATAGAAGACATACTAGGAGTAACTTTGCAATGTCTTCTCTGCCTCCTCTTCCTCACATGAAACCTGCAGGGGCCGCTTACGCAACACAATGTCAATTGTGAGGATTTCTGAGCAAAACTACAATTTTGCATAAGAATTTTGATCTATGCCCTCCTTATCATAACATTATCCAGAATATTGAGAATTGCTTGCTATGCATTATTATGTCTGAAATCTGAAGAAATTTTGGAGTTGATATGAGAGAATAGATTTGAGGAATTGAGGAACCCTCTAACCTTATCTCTAACCTTATCTGATATAATATGAAACAGACCCCAAATCCCAGACCCCAATTTCTGCATAAATAAATTGAAATCAGACTGACAACTCTATGAGGGATGAAGTTTTGCTAATGGGGGTGCACTTCTTGTAGCAACATTTTAGACCATGGGGACTATTGTACTATTGCTCAGAAGAGTGTGCAAGGAATTGATTGAGCAAGTCATTCCTTTCTTTGACATGAATATCAAGGACTTGCTGTTTTGTGCTTAACATGACTATCAGTATGTTACGCTCTGCAAGGTGTTGTTTTGGTCAAGTGAGCATGCAAGAAATTGCACTAGGGGGGATCCCTTGTTAGATTCACAGCTTGTCTGGATAATAAAGGTCCACAATTTGTGTGAATGAGAGCTCAGAATGAGGCCTAAACTTATACATGCTTTTTCTCTGAGTTTGGCTTGGTATTTTTTGGCACAGAATTCATGAATTCTTGTTTCAAATAGGCACTTACCTCTCATACACATACCAAAACCTGGGGTGGTAGAATGGTTTAGGAGATGAGGGCTATGGATACAGCCACTGCAGCAATATTAAGGCATACTTGCTGTAGTTGAGGGATGGGTTTAGAGCATAACACCTCCAATCTGTAGGACTAGATGTAGATTGCATTGCTTTTGTGAGAAAAAACAATTTGAAGTATCTATGCATAAAAGACAAGCATGCCAGACAGAAAAGGAAGCTCTTGTGGGCATCTACTTCCTACATGTCTTTTAAAAAGGGATATTACTTGTTATTTGGGGTACAAGTGCAGCTGAAATGTTATATGAGGTACACAACATCAAAGTGGATTACAAAGAACAGTTCAAGACAGTGCTATAGGTACAGTTGCAGTTGACTCCAGTAGCTCTCCAAAGCACTGGTGTTAGGTTTAGTGCACAACTTTCTGGATCTGTGTTTTCTCTCCCTTTGCAGACTAGACCCACAAGAAAAATATGCAAGGATTGTGGGTTTAAGTTGTCCACTATGTGCATGCTAGACTTTACATGCAGTAGGCAATACAACTTACAGGTCCAACTATTTCTTCATCTAGGTCATGGAAAAAGATGAGTACTAAAAGATTGTGAAGGACAGAGGGTAGCATCCACACACATTGTCTTTGCTTAGTTTCTGTCTTCTCACCATTCCCTCCTCAGAACTCAAGGCAGAACTGGACTTTTATGGCAAAAAAATTGTGCCAAATTGGTTTCCCTCTTCTTGAGGCCTCATATTTTGGATGATTTGGCATAAGTAGATACCACCCTGCAAGTGGTTCGGGATTCCCACAACACTGCTAAAATCTAGAAATGCTTACAAGGTAACCATGAGCCTCAACATCACTAACTTGATACTTGCTCCTGTGATGTCTGCTGATAGACCTAAACTTTTGCTATCTGTGGTAATACCCTCAATTACTGACTGAAAGATTCTGTGCAAAGAGAAAAAAAGATTTGTTAAGCTCGTTTTTTCCAACTCTTATGCACTCCAAGTCATTCTAGATGAGGGATAGTCTTTGAGCATTGGCATGTTGTAACACCATTTTCGATGAAGCATATCTTAAAGGCTACCGGGGGAAGGATACATGATTCTGGTCAGACCAGATATACATGAGCACAGTAGAATATATACTGTAGAGTTGATGAAAGACAAAGGAGGTTATGGAAAAGCAGACTTGACACCAAAGAGATGGTCTTCTCAACCAATTCATAACCCATAACCACTTGCAGGGTTCTAGGCTTCTGAGGTTTAGAGGCTGACTGTTGATGTCTCTTCCTGATTGGACATCCATGCCCCAGTTGTATCGCACATTAAGCTACATGTATCTCATTCTGTGTATGGATGAAAAGTGATCCACATCCAAATGCTGAGAAGGTTACGTTTGCTGGTTACCATAAATAGCCTTGGCGCATCCAGGCCTTGGCTAAATTTTCAGTAACCAGGTATGTAGATAGGTAATAATGTATGTAGGTAAACTTCTAAATAGTTATGTTGTAAATAAGTGAATAGGTGAGAAATAGGTATTTCCTAGCTAGTCTACATAGCCCATAAGTAGGCCTATATTG
>Ga0116228_10003316_pt1 | contig 14126 bp, 16 predicted proteins | sample S1TSphfallax_2_FD_89694 | JGI IMG/M metagenome (GOLD analysis project Ga0116228, IMG submission 89694) | Host-associated microbial communities from peat moss isolated from Minnesota, USA - S1T2_Fc - Sphagnum fallax MG | ecosystem: Host-associated > Plants > Peat moss > Unclassified | place... | reverse complement strand
TTCTCGAGATTCAGCTCGAACTTGAATCGTCATTCGACAGCGTCTGCTGGGACTGAAGTAGCAGGCAGAACCGGATTCGACAAACGTCGTGGGATGTGGTTGTAGTTTCTTTCTTGTCGAATTGAGGTGCTGCTACTGCAACCTCCAGGAGTGGTGGCCTTGGCATTTCAGAAGGTAAGAAGAAGAAGAAGAAGAAAACTTCGAAAGCTGGCCGTCTTCGTCGTCCTCATCGTCGTGTGTTTCATTCATATCAGTGTGAAAATGTCTGTTGCAGTAGTATTAGCGTAAGATGATGATATGGGTAAGTCGCGTTTTCGCCCGCATGAGCTTGTCTACAGGGGCTGGTCAAGCACCGCCACCCACTGTGCGAAAAAGGTGAGGAAGGTACAGGACTTTCCGGAGGTGGTGTGGAACTGGGTCGTGGCTATGGCGATGATTTGGTTGGGTGCACACTGCGCTCAGCTGCGCGAGAGAAGAGAGACATTCGGCTGTGCTTACTTACAAGCATGAGAATAGAGGAATATAGATGATGAGGATCTTGGGTGGGTGAAGAAGAAGAAGAAGGGTAGGAGATGGGTTGGTTTACATACATTGGGAAGGAGACGACGACGGTGAACTTGAAGAAGAAGAAGAAGAAGAAGATGGAACTCCTCCCTCCCTCTCTCGCAGCATGCTTTATGATGGCGGTTTTTTTGGGTGTTGTGGGTCTGTGCAGATCGGACATGGTGGAGGAGACGTCAAAGAAGAAGAGTGAGATCGGATTTGCCGCCGGCGAGTTGAATCTTGTGTTAGTGCGTAGAAAATGGAGATGGAGCATTCGGTCGAGTAGATAGAAAGAAAGACACACAGTCTGCCGCAACAGTTGCAAGAGGAGCGTGTGCTTACAAGAGAGCTTGTTGCTGGGTCTTCTCTTCCCAACTGTGTTTCTGCTGGCCTCACGGATCTCTCCTCGAAGGATTTCATCGTGGTGTCCACAGCTCGCGATGTATCCATGTCCACCAATGCGGCTTTCAGCCCCGGGCTATTCTCCTCCGTCGTTGTCGACCGAGCAAGGTATAATAAGAAAATCCCTTTATGATCCTCTTTCCTTTCTCCCTGCAAGATCCCATCGCCGCTGCTGCCCTCTTCTGGGCTAGAGCCCTTTGTGTGCAAGCTTGGTCGCTGCACCCAAGAGAGGGCAGGAAAGAAATGGGAAAGTGGGGAATCCCGGAGTCTGGTTTTGTTTCTTGCAAGAAGAAGAAACAAAATCCATCTCTGTTTGGCAAAGAAAAAATTGGAAAACATGGAAAGTTCAGGGTGTGGAGCTGAGTTGGTTTGTTTCTTGCAGGAAAGAAAGAAACAAACCCTTTGAAACCCTTTCTGGTTGGTCTCATGAGGACAACGACAAGTCTTTTCAGTCTCTGAGCTTGACTTAGTTTGAGGTGTCTGCAGAGGAGGTCTGACTGACTGGAGGATAATCTAAGAAATTGAGATGTTGGTCTTGCACAGATAGAAGATGTCTGAACTCGGAGCTGTGGCATGCGTGTGCTGGACCTTTGGTTTCACTACCTTCAGTCAGTAGCCGTGTTGTCTACTTTCCCCAAGGGCACACTGAGCAGGTAACCAACTATTCCGAGTCCCATGGTGGGCTGGCCCTCTCTCCCGGATTCCTTTAGTTTTTGTGTTCTTCTCTCTTGCACTCTGCTTCTTCTCCGCTCAGATACTTGAGGTGGTGGTCAGCAAGTGAGCTGAAAAGGCAGATTGATTTCCATTCATGTGTTTTCTGAAGGGCTTTGTTTCCTTGGTTTCATGTTTCACATGGGTTTGCAGGTGGCTGCATCAACACAGAAGGAATTGGATTCTCATATTCCAAACTATCCCAACCTCCCTTCATGGCTCATCTGTCTGCTGGACAATGTTACCCTTCATGTACAAATGGACAGACCCCCTTTCTTGTCAACTGGTTTGTCTTGTAATTTTGTGGCATTTCTTCTTTCTGCAAAGCACACCTCCCTGCAAAGTCTAGCATGTAACTATCAATAAGAGCCCGTTTCCTGTTTTCTGCTGCTTTGTAAGGTCTCTCAACTGTAAAGATGAGACTTCCGGGTGTGTGTCAGAAACTTACCTGTCTGAGCTCTGCAACCTTGTCTACAACTGAACTTTTGAGTGGCTGACGGAGATGGGTTTCTGTTTTTTTTCTGCAGGCTGATTTGGAAACAGATGAAGTATATGCACAGATGACCTTGATACCTTTGCCTACTTCTGTAAGTTCCCAGTGGGTGTAGGTGCTCTGTCAATTGCTTCTGTCAATCTCAAGGCTCATGAGCAGGATGAGCTGATTTTATTCCTTATTATGCCCTTGCAGCAGCAGAAGAATGCATTGTTGGCTCAAGATTTGCCGAAGCCCAACAGACAGCCAACAGACTACTTCTGCAAGACCTTGACTGCAAGTGACACTAGTACTCATGGTGGTTTCTCAGTTCCACGCCGTGCTGCAGAGAAAGTGTTTCCACCCTTGGTATGTTGTCCCTCCATTGTCTTTGCCAATTTGATGTTTCTTTTGTTTCCTAGCACATGTGCTCTTGGGTATAACCTTGCAACTCATTGTCTGAGCTTTTCCTGGTGAAACAACTCTAAGTGCCATTGTGAACAGTAAGGTCATGTTATTCTTGGAACTTCCAGGATTTCTCACAGCAGCCGCCAGCACAGGAGCTCATAGCCAGGGACCTGCATGATCAGGAATGGCACTTTCGTCATATTTATCGAGGTGAGCAATGTCTAAATCTTTTTTTACTCTGAATTACTGCTGGGAAACCTGTTTTGCAACTTGGTAGGTAACTTCAGTTTCTTCAGTGTCTGTGTTCAGCATACTAGAAGCAATGAAAAGTTCTGATCAATACCTTTTTTGTGCTTTTGCAGGCCAGCCCCGCAGGCATCTTCTCACTACTGGGTGGAGTGTATTTGTGAGTGCCAAGAGACTGCAAGCGGGAGACTGTGTTCTGTTCATACGGTAACAGACTGCCTTACATCCCACCTTTGCAACTACTTTGGTGTCTGTTTTGTTTGTTTTTGTCCTGGCCATGTGCATACTGATCTCCTGACTGGAAACACAGGGATGACAAAGGTCAGCTATTGTTGGGAATTAGACGTGCTAACCGACAGCAAATGATTATGCCATCATCAGTATTGTCCAGTGATAGCATGCATATTGGTGTCCTTGCTGCTGCCAATCATGCTGCGGCCACAAACAGCCGTTTCACAATATTCTACAACCCAAGGTTGGTTACAAATCATACATGCATTGTGATAAGTTGCATGTTCTGTTGGGTGAGCTTGTCAGTTTTGTTTTCATCTGTTTACATGGCCAGATTTTCTGCACCTATATAACATGAGAGTATGGGTCCTTTTGGTTTTCTTCTAAATGCCACATATTTGTCCTTTGTTTCAGGCAAAGCCCATCTGAGTTTGTCATCCCAGTCGCCAAATATCATAAGGCAATCAACACTCAGGTCAGTGTGGGAATGCGTTTTCGCATGGTGTTTGAGACTGAGGAATCTAGTGTTCGAAGGTAAGGACCTGTGCAACCTGCCTCCACCAACAAAGAATTCTCCATACTTTGGACCTGTTTTCCTATACCATGCTTTGTTGCATGCTCGTGCCTCCAATCTGTTTTATGCACTCCTAAGGAATTTGCCTTTCAAGCTGCAGGTATATGGGAACTATCACTGGGATTGGGGACCTTGATCCCATCAGGTGGCCAAAGTCAGATTGGCGATCCCTCAAGGTCTATCCAATCTAAACCCAATTGTAACTTTGACAGATGTTTGTATTGCTTTGTGTTGCACTTTGGATGTTACAGCAAAGATTCTGCTTCATTGATGTGTGCAAAGGAAAGGATTGCACAACACCTGGAAATTGGAGGCCTGGGCATCCTGTGTCCTGAGAAATTCCTCAGGATGTGCTGAAGGTGGATGCTGTATGTGTTGTTGTGCAGGTTGGATGGGATGAGTCCACTGCAGGAGAGCGACAACACCGGGTGTCGATCTGGGATATCGAACCTCTTCCTGCACCATTTCTTTTGTGCCCTCCTCCGCTTGCATTCAGATCAAAGCGTACTCGTGGGAGCAGAGGTAAGGTCCATGAGTCAGGAAACATGTTTTGGAATGACAATGTATTTGGGCTCAGCTGCCATCCCAGGGCTGCTGATTGAATTGTATCTCTGCCAGGTGAAGAGGACATTGAATCATGGCTTAAGAAGTCACAGATGTGGGCTGGTGGAAGTGACTCCCTAGGAGTGCCCAACTTTCACAGCCTAGGCATGGACTCCTCAACACCTAGGATACGGCCACCTCAACAAAGGCTGGAGTCAGCAGTACCATCTCCACAGAATGAGTTTTACCGTGCTTTGGCTGCAGAGGCCCTCCAAGAAATCCGAACCAGAGATTCCTCAAAACAATTTCATCCTCAGTCCCTGCTGTCATCACAACAGTTGCATTTCCAGTCTCAACAACAGGACCAACAGTCCATGCATCAAATGGTTGATGCTTCTGGGCCACTTCTCCAGCTTTCTTTTAGTGGACCACAGCCACAAGTGGATTTGGTATGCTCGATGAGGCCAGAAACTAGTTATTGTGAATCTGAACTACAGATGGTTCCCTCCTCATTTTCATTGCAAGGCTTGCTAGGAACAACTGCCCAGACCAACAGCCCAACAAGGGAAAACAACCATTTTTTCAACATTCTGCGACCTAACCAGAGTGAAATGCAGACCTCCATACAGGGAACTGACCTTATTGTGCAAGATCCTCAGGTATTGAACCTCCTGCTACTTGCTTCTCAATGTATTCTCTGATGTGCTTCTCTTCTTTGTCTCATTTCCAACCTGAATGGAAATTAACCAGCAGTAGAGTGAATCCAGCTTGATCCACAGCATGTTCTGTGCAGCTGACCAAGGCTAGCTTATCTGGTGTGGCAGGTGTCACCCTGGTTCTCTACAATGCAAAACCAGAACCAAACTGATGCACAGCCTATGGGCTCTACGCGATTGGGTGGCCAAGCAGACTCATCACCCTGTTCTCAAGTGATGAGTCCATTTACACATCCACAACAGAGTCAAGTCAGTGTTGAAGCTGGCCTTGCTGAACTTCCACCTTTGGGTGGGTTTAGGGACAATGAACAGGATGGAGATCAGTTGCAAGCAGACCGCCATCTTCTCTTTGGTGTTCCAATTGATCAGCCTCTAACTGCTTCAGCACCTCTCAACTCCCATCACACATATCATGAAAAGACTAGGGAGCAGCAAGATGGGTTTCCTGGCAGCCACATACTGCAAGGTGCATTTGGTCCACCAGCCACACCAGACCATCCCACCATTGCAGCATCTGGGGTTATTTCTACTGGAGGTATGGACAATAATGGTGTATACCAGCGAAACTCTGTTGCTTCCTGGTCTTCCATGCAAGCTGCACCACCACCACCTCTGCGCACTTTCACCAAGGTAGAAAACTTTTTTCAATGCCTTCTTTGTACATAAGAATGTCATATGGAACTCACCTAATTTTAAGGCTGAAAAAACATGTTGCATGAGTATCAAGATATCAAATCTTATGAATTGTTCTTCTATGCTCTTTATGAGAGCAGGAAAGTTCAAAGTTATGTCAATTAACTCATTCCCATTGCCTATTTGATTTGTTTTTTTTATCAACAGTGTGTGTGGAATATCCTTCTCAGGTACATAAGTCTGGAATGCCAGGAAGATCTTTGGATGTCAGGAACTTTCACAACTATGCTGAGCTGCGCAGTGAGCTTGCACAAATGTTCAACTTAGAAGGCATGCTGGATGGACCAGTAAAATCAGGCTGGCAGCTTGTGTTTGTGGACCACGAGAATGATACACTACTAGTTGGTGATGATCCATGGGAGTAAGCCCTTGTCCTGTTCTTCTTATGTTGCCTCTCCTAACTAGTGCCTTCGCCAGTTTGTCTATGCTGGGTGGTGAAGAATCCTGGTTGATTCACTAGTTATTGTCCTGGAAACACCATCTAGGTTAGTTTTCCTGCTGGTTTTTTGGGGCTTAGTTTTTCAGTTTGTTTGAGCTTTGGTTCTTGGTTTGATAGTTTTTTCAGTTTGTTTGAGCTTTTGGTTGTGAGTCTGATAGTGTATAAACAGTGGTCTTTTTGTTTTTCTGTTCTGTTGGAAGAACTCGCACCTGATTGTTGCCCTGTGATGAGTGCTATACAGGGAATTTGTGAACTGTGTGCGGTCAATCAAGATTTTGTCACCATCTGAAGTGTCACACATGACCCAGGATCAGTTTGAGATCCTGGATGCAGCTGCTGCTGCACCACCACCACCACCACCTATGCAACAGCAAGCAGCCAGCAGCAACTCCGAAGATGTTGCCCACACACAGACATCTGCTCCTAACCCAAACATGGACCCATAATTGTTGCTGCAGCTAACCGATGGTACTGCAAAACACAACAGGAGAGACTGATTGAAACTGCTGTTTATATACCATAAAAACTTATTGCTAAGGAGTTGATTTTAGCTGACACTTAATGGCAATGTTTGGATCAGTACAGGCTGCAGCTTCTGACATACAGCAACTTGCCAGAGACCCATTTTGCAGAGAACATATGTAGACTTTGACTTCAAGTGTAGTGAGGACAGAAAGTGATGACGTGGATAGGTTTTGTACAGTTGCAGGAAGGACAGAAGGTACAGCTGAAATTCTCTGGACATTTTACATGAAAGCAGAAGGGCCAAAAACTGCAGAAGACTGCTGCAGGATGTTGCTGGAGTTTGGAGCTAGAATTTCCTGAAGTCCTGAGATCCCTCACCAAAGGGTGGAGGGGCTCTACTTAATGAGGTGACACTCCAGGAGCAAGAAATATACCTTTTGTTAGTGGGAGAGTTTCAAGTAGAGCTGTTTGTGACAGTTGGGCTTGGCTTTTTTATCTCTGAAAAGCCCAGGTTTCACAACAACTCTTGCAGCAGGAGGCATTTCTTTTGTGGGTGCTGCTGGTTATGAACCTTGATGCCACCAACAACCCAAGCATTCGCAGTAATATATCGAGCTGTCTTCTTTGGTGTGTTGTGGTTGATACAGAGAATTCTGCTGCCCTTCAGGAATGTAATGGAGACAGTTGCAGACAAGGATTAGTGTTTTGTGAGCTCTCACATCCTCCTGAGCTCCACTTCAAGCCTACTGGCACTGCCTGCCTGCCTGCCTTATTGATTAAGTGTTGCAATATCATTGCTTGGTCTCTGGACTTTCTGTCGAGACAGATTCCATTTTAGAAGAGTAGTGTGAAGCCAGGCTTCCCTATCCCAGTATGATCATAAACCTTGTGAGTTTTGACAGACATGATGTGCATGAGATTTGTTCAGTAGGAATCATGGGCACTGTAGAATCATTGCCAACGGTGGTTGTGCTGGCTCCTCCCCCCTCGCTCTCATGCTTCCAGGCATTGAGACAAATGCCTGGTTTTCTGTACATAACAGATTTTGTTACATTTCATGCAGTGCCTACTTTTTTTGTGTTTTCATCTGTGTGCTTATTAAGCGACTCTCAAATGTAAAAGCCAAGAGACATTTAGACATCAGTGATGATGACTAGATAAATGTGGCCAATGTAATCAATTGCTTGTAATCAATTGACTATGTTCTTGAGCAGCAAGAATTTTTTTGCAGCACCAGACATTGAAGTGAGAAGACAGTCATGCCAGTCATTCAAGTATTCTGTTGCTGCTAATGAGAACTTATATGCAACAAAGCCTCAACAGAGCAAGCATAATAAAAAATACTAGAGCTTGTTTTCTTAGTGGTTTTGTTTTGCTTTGATTTGAGCTACTCACTCCATTCTGATCTACTTTGTTTCGAGCTCCATAGACAACAATCGTCCTCCCTCAGGTGTTAGTACCTATGGTTGCTTGTGCAGCATGGTTCATTTCAGGTGCTTGAGAAGGTAAGTACCTTTTGTTGTTTGCCAAATGCAGTTGAATTGTTGCATCAGAATGAATGCAGCAGACCCTGGCAAATCGATTGAGCTCCATCCATTTCTTGTGTTTCTTGAGGAGAGGAGGCAAGATCACAATGTATGCAAACAATATGGTGTTTCTCAAAGAGAGGAGGCAAGAGCACACAAAGTACGCAAACAGCATCGTGTTCCTCAAAGAGAGGATGCAAGATCATACTAGTATGCAAACAACAGCATCAACAAACTCAACATGTGAGGAACAAAGACGTCATCTGACTGAAAAAAGCGGCAGAAATACACTAATAAGATTGCCACGCAGTCACAAAACACATGAACATGTTGATCAGGAACTTCGCCACCGATCAGATGCGGACGGGAATGAGTTCAACCACGAAAGTTCGCACAAGAGTGTGGTAAGGAAAAACTCCCTGTAATGGACTTTGACAACCAACTGCCGAAGAATCTGATCTTTGTTTGCTCGTGTCCATCGGGAACCTCGCGCTCACCACGGATTAGACACGGACGGGGAAATCCACAAGCAGAAGTTAGCACAATCGGAAGTAGACCACTGTAAGGAACATCATCAGAAAACTAGAGTTGCAAGACTGCGGTGCAAAACACTCTTGGTCGTGTGATAGATAGGAGAAAGAAGAGAGAGAGAGAGAGAGAGAGAGAGAGGGATTGTGAAGGACGATGATGATCTCTGGAAAGCGGAGAAAAGAACAACAATGTTGTAGACAACGATATGAGCCATTGCTCCAGATGGTCCATACATTGGTAAAGAAAGCTGTTGTGCGACGCCAAAGACTTGCAAGCTTCTTGCTACAATTTTTTTTCAGAGAATCGCTAAGGTTTTTGTTTTCTGTGTGTTTTGCACTTACGAGAAGACAGCCCTCCTGTCGATGGATCTTGTGTATTGCCAATTGTGGAAAACAGAAGAGACGCCCGTGCGACGGCATGAACGACCTGTTGAAGCTGCTTCTGCAAAGAAGCAGATCAGAGCGTTTGATAAGGTAAAGGAGAGAGGGATATTGTCAAGGAGGATGATCTTCTCTCGAAGAAAGCCGAAGAAAGACAATTGTAGACAGCGCTGTGCATGAGCGTTGCTGGAGAAGATCAATGCAGTTCAGAATTTCTTTTGTTTTCTGTGTGTTTTCTCCACTTACCAGAAGTGGTAATACCCTGTCGACGGAGTTTTTGGATTGCCAATTCTGGACAACAGAGATGGCGGACGTACTGTTGAAGCTTGCTGCAAAGAAGCAGATCAGAACGTTTGAGAAGGCAAAAGGAGGAGATCCTGTCCAAGATCAAACGTATTCTTCTCCAAAATTGGTGAAGAAGACAAGACAGACAGACAACGAGATAGCAATCCAGCATGTTGCAGTGGAACAAGAAAGAAGTGCTCGCACAATGAGCAATAGTATGCATTGGGAGCGATGGCAACTGGTATTACTCTGCTACTGCAATTACAATGCTGCACTTGAAGAAGACTCATACACAGTTGCAAGAACTGATCTCCGCCTCGCAAACATTACTGACACGAAGAAGAAGAAGAAGAAGAAGAAGAAAGTTGCAGCAGTAAGAATTGAGCTTTGCCGTTTGTTGCTAAAGCCTTCTTTCTACACTCATCATCAGGAACAACTTTGCTGCAAGCAAGCAAGCAAACGGTAAGCAAGAAGAAAGCCATGTCTCGAGCGAACACAAAAACTACTACAGATCTGCTTGTAGCTATGTTGTAAACTGAGCGCCTTCAAAGGTCTGGCCGAAACGCCAGTCGGAAGGGGCAGCATCCAAGGATGTGGTGGTTCTGCCATCGCTAGTGGTGATGCGGAAGGAGATGGCTTGCCCGACCAACACCGTGTTAGTTTGCCAGTTCATGCCCCAATTGCGCGTCATCGATTGCCATACGCCGCTATCGCCGCCCTTGAACTCCACGGCTCGGACATCTCCTTTGCCCCCGACGTTGGTGATGAGCACCAGGTTGAAGTACTTGTTGCCATTGATCGTGAAGCGAATGCCTCCATTCTTCACGCATGGCACCCTGACACAAACAAACAAACCGCAAAAAACACAAGCTTCCTCAATAGCTTAAGGTTGTCACGAACAGCAACAGAGACTGGACGAGAAGTGAGCTTCATCAAGATCATAGACGAAACTTTGCAGCAACAGACTGGGCCTTACCTTCTGAAGAGAACTGGGATGATGCCAGCTTTCCAGTCTGCGATGCGCGAGAACACAGGTTGCGCCAAGTCGAAATGCCGCAAGGGAGGGTTGCACCAGCCGCCGTTGTTGTTGGGCAAGGCGTCGTTGGGAGGACAGAAGTTGGTGGCCGTGACCGTCACTTTGGGAGTGCCTGGGAAGCAATGCTTGGAGCGGTAGCACATGATGGCATAGCAAGCTCCACACTTGGCACCGTTGTTGAAAAGCACGCTGCTCAACGCTGTAGACTCTGTGCCATAGCCTTGCCCATACAGGTTCCCGTAGCCGCAAGCTCCCCCTGCAACAGCACACAGCACAACACAGCAAAGCTCTCCTCTTAGAGGATCACCATCTTCTTCTTCTTCATCATCTTTCTCGTTCCTTCTACCGACTTGCAGTAGGCCCTTCAAGAGAACTACTCCCTTCAAGAGCTCAAGACAAGGGCTACAAACAGGACATACCCATGGTGCCTGAGGCGTCAGCGCCCCCATAGAAGGTAGCATGCGCGCTCCTCCAGTTCAGTTTCCCCCGCACATGAGGCCGGGCATCCACAGTGTCCAAAATGGAAGCAAACAGGATGGAGTAGTACAACAAAAACCCAACAGTAGTTTTCCTCCTGCACCTGTGCTGCTGTTCACGCCTTGCCCTCCGGACCCATCGCCTGGATGCAAAGCTTGGAGACTGCAGCTGCTGCAAGACCCATTACATCATATGCTTAGAGAAATCACTGCAAGAGAGGGAAAGAGAGAGATTCGCATTGGGTTCTTGCTCAATGTCTGGAAGCAATAACCAAATCTTGTAGCATGTATGTATCTTGAAGAACCCTTAGGTGAGATCTAGATGCAGAATGATTCCCAATTCTCTCTAAAACACTTTGACACCCCTGCTAAGGAAGAGGAAGACCCAACAAGTTCCATGGCTTTCAGACTGTATTCTGCTTGTTTTGTGCATGTAAGCCTCTTGTACATATCTATACATTAGTGAGTCTGACTGAGCTTGGGGTAGTACCCAAGTGGAGCTTGACTCTACTGCTGTGTAGGTAAAATGTGTACAGGTACTATAGCTGACCTGATCATGATATGCAAGGAGAGACAAGGACCTTGAATATGGCTTTGGGTGCAAGACTTTCTTTTGAAAGTTTCTGATTTTATGTGGTCAGAGAACTCTAGCATGTGGTAGGCATGTGATGTTGCTCAATTGCCATAAGTGTTCATAGCTAGGAAAAGAGTGAAGGTTTCTTGCTGAATGTTTTGTTGTGCTGCCATTGCACAATTCTATTGCTCATCACAGCAGTGCTTTGAATGTGGTGTAGGTACTTCAATATTACATCGAGAGAGAGAGAGAGAGCTTCATGGCTTGACAGCATGCAAGTTCCAATCAGGGAGGGTGGTTATGATGATAAATCTTCAACTTTATTCAAGTTATTTGTTGCTCCTTACTGTTAACATTGGTGGGTGACATTACCAAATGTTCAATGATATGCAGAATCATGGGAATGCACAGACAGACACAGAGCCAGAGAAAGAGCTGTCCAGAGGTACTGAAATATGAACCCAGAAAGAAACATGTGTCCAAGAGTTACCAGATGTGAAACAGCCCCAGCAGCAGCTCGCAATCTACGATGACCAGTCTGCAACCCCATTGAGCTTTGCTGACTACTACTCCTTTATATCCCCAACTTTTCTTTTCTTTGAACTCAGATCGATTTGCCTCTCAACAGCACACTGTTGCAGCACTCATTTAAAAGTATCTTCAATGGTGTCACTCTCTATCATCTCTCATGGCACAAATTGGTTGAAATCCTTTATTGTTTCTCACTGTCAAACTCTCTTTCTCTCCTTCTCTCAACAACTCACCGTTGCACTCAAACATCTATCAGCAAGTCCATTTTTCTTTCTCTATCATGTGCAGATCATCACAGAACACTGTCAAACTCAGAGGTAATCAAGAACAGTAGTGTAATCTTTCGGGACCCAGATGAGAAACAAAGTTCTTCAAAACTAAGAAATGGGTATGTCTCTAAAGCTGCAGCAGTAACAAGACAGACAAATGATGATCTGTGTGTATGTGTGTGTATGTGTCCAACAGAGATGAAGAAGGCCAGTTCAGATGCTTCTTCTTTGCCTGCTAATAATATTTTGCTGCAGCAATGTGCGGTAAGTGATCTGGAGAGGTGCTTGGCGTCAAGTGCTGCAGATGATGATGCATGTCAAAGAAGATGTCTCAGGGATGATGATGGTGAGAAAAAAAAATCTGAGAGTCTGTGCCAAACAATAATAATGTAAGCTAAGCTTTGCAATGTGATTTTGGAAACAAAAACAGTTCATGAGAGCTTGTTGATTTGAAGGTGGGTTTTGGTTTTGTGAAAATGGGGAGTTGTCAGCAGGAGGATTCAAAACAAGCTCTGGACAACAAAAGGGGATAGATAGATAGATAGATAAATAGATAGAAAGATATATTGTGAAGTGAGATATGGTGGATTGGACGTGGTGGGTGGGTGGGTGGGTGGGTGAGTATGAGAACGAAAATGGGTTCTGTAGAGGGGGAGCAGAGAACGAAAATGACGAGGTGGTTGCGGATCCAGAGAACGAGAAAAGTGAGCGAGACACAGCGACAAGAGCAGGGGGGGGACCTAGTAGAAGTAGGCAGCCGAAGATGCGAAGCGCGCCGAGCCAGAGGACGAGGGACAGACAGACGGTTGACGACAGTTGAACAACCTCCTCCGTCCCGCCTTCGTCCCTCCTCCTTCTTCTTCCACTTCCCTAGGTAGTAGATTCACAACCAGAATGGTCTGCGGTTTGCAGCCGATTCACAACCAGAATGTAATTTACATGTTTGTTCATGTCCGATTACGATTCCAAATGGCTCAGATGTCGGTTCTGAGATTGGATGAACCAGAATAAGTCATGCCAGATGCGTACCCAGCCCATTCCAGCATACTGAATGTAGCATTATGTATCCCACATGTACAGCAGGAACTTTAGATCCTGCTGGCAAAAATGGAAAAACGGCCGATTCTGGGGCAGAATCATCAGTGGCGCCCTGCCCTGCAGGGGAGGGTTGACAGTGGTGAGCTTTCTGTTCTCGTAAAGCCCGGCAAACCATTTAAATTTTTTTCCCCCCCATGATACCTGGAAGGTATCACAGCGGGTACCTACAGGGTATCATGGGGAAAATTAAGAATTTAAAATAAAAAACAAAGCCTGCATTTTACGCCATGTAAAAGCCCATTACGCCATGTAAAAAGCCTACAGACGAGAGCGTTATGAAAATTCTTGACTCCCTTGGCTCCCAACTTGTGGTCCATTATTTTCATAAAACACCACCCATCCTGGGCCTTTGCCCTACACATAAAGATTGAATTTTTGTAACTTGGCGATTTCTTTTTCAGAAAATGAAAAAAAAGGGGAAAAAAAACTAAGAAAAAAAAGAAGAGAAAACTTTGTGATTTTTAGGGGATTTTTTTTGGCTGCTTTTTTGGAAATAAAAATAATTAAATTAGCCACATCTAGACCTAGGCATTTCCTAGGTCGCCACTTATAGCAGCACTTTTGGAAAAATGCTACACAGCCCTCCTAGGACGGTCGCCATTTAATGCTAACTAATGCCCGCGATCCTCTCCAGGGGAGCTACTTGAGGAATTTGAAAAGAATAAAAATAAAAATCTGTCAGAATAGAATGTCTGGCCCATTTTTATTATACCTTGGGAAGTTGGCACAGCTTGGACACTAATTATATTATTTTCAGAAATGTCAAAATTTTCACCAAATTTTTTTTTTCTCGAAGAACAAATTTTTTCGAAGGAAAATATTGAGTGTTCACAAATAACCTATATGTTGCAAAATGAATTTTTTTAAATTAATTAATTATTCGACAAACATGTGTTGAAGTTGCCAAGGTACTACTACTACTACTACGGTATATCCTATGCTCTTGATCATTTTCAAGAGTTAATATCTTGGTGATG
>Ga0116228_10003315_pt1 | contig 14126 bp, 11 predicted proteins | sample S1TSphfallax_2_FD_89694 | JGI IMG/M metagenome (GOLD analysis project Ga0116228, IMG submission 89694) | Host-associated microbial communities from peat moss isolated from Minnesota, USA - S1T2_Fc - Sphagnum fallax MG | ecosystem: Host-associated > Plants > Peat moss > Unclassified | place... | reverse complement strand
GTCCCGGGTGGAGTCCCGGGACTTTGGGAGCTCATAACTCCCGACTGCGAGATCGGATCGCGACGAGGTCTGAACCGAACTTGTAGCCCTCGTCGAGATCTTTCCAACGACGTATCGCACTCCTGATTCGGACTTCGGGAAGAGGTCGATTCTTGACTTTTAATGGTCGGGAGTCAAATTGCCAGTTTGACTCCCGGCCCTTCTTTTGCCTATAACTTGCGCGACAGATGTCCAAATGACCAATGCGAGGGCATTTTCGATATCTACTCTTCAAGACCTTTCCAATGACACCAAGAACACCCCAATGCGAGGTGTTTTGGGCCTTGCTGTTGAGCTCTAAACATTCGGGAGTCCCGGAGGACTCCAAATCCCCAACTCTTCCAAGTGTTGGGCTTCACCCCCACACTTGGCCAAGTTAGGGTTGCGACACTATATACGAATCTCCAATACTTGCTTATAGCAAAGAAATAGACTAGTTGTTGGTGCTTGATAACATTACCACTAGTGAGGTGGAAGAACCAAGTTCATCAACAAACCCAAAAGAAGTTATGATGGATTCGGATGACATAATTATAGATGTAGAAGAAACCACATCACTAGGTACACCAAGGTCAAAAACAAGTTCAGCTGACAAAAATCAAACACCAATGGAACTTGGTTCTATTGAGTACATTTGGAACAATTGGAAACCTATCCATGTTAGAGTCATCCAAGGATGAACTAGCTCCAAATGTGAAGGGCCACCCTCAAGAATATCAAAGACGAAGTCAACAACATTAAAAAGATCCTAGTATCAAAAGAAGGTGATAGATTTTGGGGGATAGAAAGGATTGTTGTGGCAAGGCCATGTAATGCATTAACAACAATGGAATGCATTTTTTTGTTAGTGAAAGATGTGTGTGGGTGTGTAAATATGTATGGTTTATTTCTCATGAAGGTCAATAGAATAAAATATAATAATCAATACTAATAAGGTTGGACCATTTAAACAACAAATAAGAATGGCATAAAACATATCAGTTGAAAGGTTGAATGCAAATTCAACGATAATACTACTTAAGTTTAGCAAAAATCATAATTAAAAGAAGCAATATTTTCCATAAGTATCCAATGAAAGAAAATTCCGAACACATGAAACTATTGAAAGTGACAAAAGGGATTAATACCATATCCTTATTTGTATGGACATAACACAAAACCCACTAAGTGCTAAACTAAAAAAAACACATTAAAAAAAATGCAATAGTCTATTCCAAAAAGTTATAGAAAGTTATAAACAAAATATGTGTTGACATAATCTTCAAACATGCAACCAAAGATCATTTTCTTTACTTGAGAGGTTGGAGCAAGTTCTTTGGTCTAGTGTCCACAACTTGGATCATCCACACAATGCAAGTAGTCACCCATGGATATTAATCTCAATTTCATAGCAAGGATAGTAGATATGTATGTTGAATTCTTTAGGTAGTTTATGGATGCTTTGGAAACATTGTTCAACGTGAAAATAAAATATTTTTCTTGTAGGGATAGTAAATGTGTGAATGTGTAACATTGCAAAGTCTAACAAAAGTTATGAAGTGACAAATGACAATGATGTGGCATTGCTTGGCAAGGAGATAATATTGGGAGGAACATCAACAAGTAGTAGAACTTATGCAACAATCAAATAAATTTGATGATCCAATGTTCTGACTCTACAAGGAGCTTAGGGCACATATTTGAATTCTTTAAACTAAACCCATGAACTTCAACCATGAATTTTCAATGTTCAAGTTATTGTTGTTCGCCTACCAAGTTAGCCCAAGGAATCAATGGCCTCCAAACTCTATTGTGTTTGTCAATGAATAACAAGAAAAATGAAAAAAAGGTTGGGAATGTCTTGCTAAGGTTTTTCCAAGTAGAGATAGGTAGTGGGTGTTTGCTTCCATGTGTTCATGCAAAAACTTTCATGACAATTTTTCTCACATTCCAAGCTTTCACAATGTTTTTGAGCTTGGGATTTTTTTACATGGAACCTACCTTATAAAAACGACAAAGGCCAACATGCATATCAACTACAAGCCACACACTTTGTTTGGGGGGTCTAGGATGGGTTTAAGGGGTCTAGGGTAGGTAATTTCTCAAGGTTAGGGGACCTAGAATGCTCCACCTTGGTGTTTAAATGACAAGGAAAATTTGTGGTCCATTTACCACTTAAGTCTAATGTTAGGGAGCCCTTGGGTAATTTTCAAAAGGTAGAAAGAATGGACCTTAAATGTTACTTAAGCAGATAAGGTTCTTGAAGGATTATATGTGGGTTTTATTTTACTTAACATGCACACTTGGTTGCACATAATGTGTTGCGTCTTTATTTATTAAGAACTCATTGATGAGTAAAATAAATTAATGTTTCAAGAGTTATTATTAAAAAGATTATAAGGATCAAGTATGTAGTGAGTAACCACCTATTGTATGTTGATCATGTATATATATATTTAATCAACGGGATTTTGAAAACATGTCTTTCAAATAAAAACTTAGTTTTATCTAATAGAATATGGTTAGGCTCATCAAATTGGTAATCAAAATAAATTGGGACCATAAACTTGGTAGTTGAATCCAATCAAAACCATTGAATTGTGATTCAATTTTATTACAACTAGTAATTATGAATCAAGCAAATTCAATCAAACCTATTGGATTTTCAATCAAAAGACTAAAAATTTGACAATTGAATTCAATTGTGACTAAATTTTTATCATAATTTTTTTTGGAACCCTCTTAAATGGTAGGTTTTAAGTCAATGAAGAATAAGGTTATATATTTTTCAAATAAATGTAGATAACTATATTTTATTTTTACTAAACACTATTCATATCTACCGACTTTTATCTTATATTTACAATAGTTGTGGGCAACAATGTATCTTTATTCATGATGCATATCTAGAAGTTAATTATGATGCCATCATTATAAAGGATGCTTCTAGCTTGACATCATTATAAAAAATGTTCCCATTTCACCATTTGAAGTCGTTGGCTTTACATTTCAATCATTCCATCTTATCTCCCTTCTTTTTCACCTCATAACTCTTATGCTCTCATAGCTCCTTTCCTTTCCATCTTTCTAGTCTTGCAATGTTTTCATGCTATTATAAGAAATGTTCAATCAACTTTCTATTGTTTCTTTCACACAATGCTTTCAAAGTTGTGTGATCATTCAAATTTCAACATTATGACTTGTTGCCTACATTCATTACAAATGCAATGTTCATCTGAATCATCCTTTACTTTATGTTCTTCAATTGTTTGGTTTTTGTTTGAAAAGTTGCAATTTGTTGTCATGAGGGCATTGATGGTGATTTTGCTAATTTAGTTTTTTCATCTTGTTTTGCAATTGTAGGAGCTTCTAATATGTTGCTATGAGTTTGAATGTGAAACCATGAATCTAATGGGAAATTTAATGGAAAATGTGTTTGGATTTTCAACATGTGATAATAGATTGTTGTTTGGAACAATGATGAATGCTATTGTGTTGCATCAATTTTGACTATCTTACAACTTTGAACTCCTAATGACCAAGGAGGTTGGTGATTGGGTCAAAGCAAAGAATACTACTTGGTCCTCAAAGGTGGGTTGAACATTTTTAAGTGAATTGAATTATTTTTGTCTTGAATCCAATGCTCAAAGTTCAATTTAACTAGAATTGTTCTATCTATCTAGAAATGAATTGTTAATTTTCAAACTTGTCTTAACTATTTAGCATTGGATGTTCCTTAAGTGATGATTAAAAAATGTTAAATAGTGGAGGTAGTTATGTTTGATCTTTGGTGAAGGCATATCACATTGTAAAAGTGAAATTTGATAATATGTTCACCATATTCTTGTTCATTTTGTAAGCCTTCTTTCCTTTAGATACTTGAAATAATGTTTGAAGGTCTTTTTTTGAGACTTTATGTGGGTTTTGTCAATGTCCAATTGAGATGTGTTAATATGTTCCATGGCTTTCACAAGTATCTTGCTATGTTTATTTGTGGCCTTGATGAATGGCATGAAGATTGATGTTTGTTTCCTCTTGACTCTTGTATTCTTGGGAGTTGACATTGTGGCATGTGTTGGATGTTTGCTACTTTTCATAGGTGTTGTGAAATTTGAAGAATTATCAAGGTTGATCGTTTTTAAAAAATGAGGAGGATGTTGAAGATTACATCATCTAAAAGACTATGAAAACTCATCTAGATCAATCACTTTTCTTAGATTTGTTCCATGATTGATGTTTGGGTTAAATTGCTAAACATCTTGATTATCTTCAAAACATCATCTTCTCCAAGTATCTCTTGCATGAAAAAATGAGTCAATTATGTAAGAAAATGTTCTTTTGATTCTTCTTTTTATTGTACATAAACATTATTTCTTAGTGTTGCAGGTTCTTCACATGGATTGTAACATTAATTCTCTTCTCTCCTTAGAAATCATTAATAACATTATAGCGGTCCTTGTTGCACTATTTTTGCAAATGGAATCTTTCGTGTTATTTTATGGTCAAATCCCAATAGGATGTGTTATGGCTAGTGCCTTTGTGGTAATTACACATCTTTTTTGTAATCACCATTCATGTAATTCCACTAATCTTTGCACATCTTGCCAATTTTTGTTGTCTTTGAACGTGTTTTTATTACAATTCCTTAGATATCTTGTTCCATCTTTTTGTTACATGAACCATGTTTGCTCTTAGATCCATAAGATTCTACAAATAGATGTGTTATTTTTGTTTACACCTAATCAATTCAAACACCTCCTGTCACAACCTTAGCCTTGGGCTCACAAGGTTGTGGGCCAAGAGGAAGCTCGTGAATGAAGGAAAGTGTGAGGGAATAAAACCTCACACTTCCAAGGGAACTTCCACTTTGGGAGTTTGGAGTCCCGATGGATTCCGAAATCTTCAAAGAGGGATTGCAGGGGTCAAAACCCAATGTATTGAAAAGTTTTTTATATTATTGGAAAGCTATTGAAATTTAGATGTTTAAAATGGGCTCGCATGACCCATTTGGACACTTAAAACACAAGTTATGGTCAAAAGAAAGGTCGGGAGTCAAATTGACAATTTGACTCCCAACCACTAAAAGTTGGGAATCGACCCAATTTTTTTGCGTTCAGGTGGTGTGGGACATACCATTGGAAAGCTCTTGATGAGGGCTATAACTTTTCTTTAAACCTCATCTCAATTGGAGGTCTACACACAAAGTTATGTGGCCCCAAAATCACAGGAGTCTCAACTTTGGAAATCCCGCGACTTTGGGAATTTCGAGACAAAATGCCATTTGGATGTGGGCCTCGTGGAGAGGGCAGAGAGTATACTATAAGGGGGAAGGTGGTGGCTTCCCCCAAGTCTGGGTTGTGGTGAGTCTTGTGAGTTCGAGTTTGTCCGTGGCTTGTTGTAACACCAAAAATGCTCCAACTATGCACTAACCAACTTGTTGTTTGGTTTTGTGTAGGTCCGCATGGGTGATTAAATGCTTGTCATTCTTCTTAGTCCCATCTTGGAACTCCAACACGCCCCTCTACCCCCAAAGTGTTGCGAGCCAGGGAGCGTGTCCCCCAACTCCTTGCTCTTTTGTTGTTTTCACTTCAAACTCACATTTGACTCTATCAAGGAACTTGGGAGCGTGTCACCTCCTCTTACATCCAATTGTTGTTACTTTGTTGTGAAGGATTTCATTTCCTTTACCTTATCCTTCCACATTTTTTGTAGAATTTTTTGTGATTGTTGCAAATTATGTGCTTCTTACAAGATGTTATAAAAGACACCTCTTGAAGAGATGTTACACAATGTGCTACATAAGAAGACTATCATAGAGATATTACAATGTGTTACAAAATGCAAAAACCATTGGTGCATGGTGCAAAAATGTTACAAAAATGTTATAGAAAAGATTTTATAGATGCAATGTTGTAGAAGAGATGGTGTAGAGGACATTGTAAGAAGACACATAATACACATGCACTACAACAAATCTTGTGACAATGGTGGGGCGTTTGTGGTGATGGTTAGGCACGGGGTGTGGGAAATGGAAATAATAGTTACCTCGTTAATAAGCTATTAGTTAAGAATTAGAAACAATGAACTATCAACAATGTTAAACATGACAATCTTCATTTTTCAAACAACTTTACCATGGTGCCAATAAACTAATATTATTATTAACAAAAAATAATAATGTCATGATAATGCTACCACATCATTGACCAAGTCATCTATTTACAAATTGACTTTGGCATATTTGCACAATGATATTTGGTAACTTCTTTTTTAACTTTAGCAATATCTATAGGTTTGAATGGACCTTAAAATTGATTATTTCATTTAAGTAAAGGCATATGTATGTTTCATGCCTTTTTGTTGATATTAGCATATTATGTATTGCATGATTTCATTTACATTTGCAATTTACATTACAATTTCACCTATACTCCAAATGAACACCTATGTTAATCACCAACTTGATGGTTTATTCATAGAGTACTCAAGTGCTTGAAATCATTGATAGAAGGATCACATACATTATTAGTGGTGCATGCAAACAATATTCATATGCATGTATAATATTTACATTTCATATGACAATAGTGACATGATACTCGGTGTTACATAACATACCTCAACAACAAATACAAATGTGACCCATTGTCCTATATGGGTTTACACCCATATATCACTCCCACTTGAATCAAAATGTAGAATTGTTTCCTTAGCATGCAACAACTAGGCAATGTAAGCTCGATGTTAGACTCAATGATAATTACCTAGAACCTTTGCATCTCATAAGATGGACTTTTGGCAACAAAATTCTTATATGTTCATTGATGAGCTTTTTGCTAACAACGAAGTTTCACAAAAATCCTTCTTCCATGGGTCAAGACTCTCAATTAGTCAAAATAGTGTGTACTTGAAGGACCAAAAACCTTGAGTTCAAGCTTGTAACATGTTACAAGCTTCCATATACCCAATTCTAAATTCTTGCACCAGTAAAAACAAGCTCCAATGTTTTTAGCACTCAATAGGTCACCCACAAACTTGTGTAAAGTTGCTTTCCAATATGAGGTTTAGAGGTAATCCGGCTCTATCCCCAATTTGTGTTTGGACATGATTCTTCCCCACTCCTCTTGTGGTATGTGTAAATCAGAAGGTGAAATGGTAGATCTACATAAGACAGACAGAACATCCAAGCCATCAAAAGTTCACCTTAGACAACCAAACAAATGGACAAAATGTAAAGACATATTACATGTAGGATACCACCACCAGCCCTAAAGCCAAATACAAAGCCGAAGGTCAAGCACTAGTTTGTAGCTTATGCAAAACACATTTATGCTTACTTTTTCATTGTAAACATGCAAATTTCCGAGGGTTTTTTCAAAAGCAACAAAGATCTACTGAGTTAGGTGAGCTGAGCTGAGGTCTAGGGCAAATGCCATGCTCCCTAAACCCTTAATGCTACACATGAAGCCACCATGCCCCTTCAACTAATCAAATGTACCCAAAAACGACAACATCATACAGAATTTGCAAGGCTTGCCCGGTTAGGTCTACAGAATAGAGTGCTTGAATTGGCAAGGCCTGCGGATTAGGTCTACAGAGAATTGGGTACCTGTGCTGAATGGTGGATTCAGCATGATAATTAGTGAATTGAAAAGGGCGAATAAAGGTGCATTCACAGTTGATGTTAAGGACTCTAGAGTTCCCTAACACCATGCTAACCATTTAACATTGAAACCTAGCTATCATGAAAGTTTTATGTTCAGCTAACATTCACTTAACATTAAACTATAACCCATTTAGCATTTGGTGTCACCCAGGATCTCACTTAGATTTTCATTTAACACTGACTTAACATCAACTCAAAAGCAAAATTGCAGAATGTAGTTGGAGGGCACCTTAGAAAGCATTAGATTACTTCTGCTGCAAGGCAGGCATCTTAGGGTTACAAAGTTGTGGAGCTTTACCTTGATGAGGACTTTGGTTTTCTAGCGAAGAGCGTAAACCCTAGGATTCCCCAGGCGGTGGCATTCCCTCTAGGCGAAAATGCAAGGTTTCCCTTCGACGGCGCAGGTTTTGGGTTGTTGTTGTTGTTGCTGTTTTTGTTGCACTGATTGGTACCCATTTGCTCCTTTGTCTTTGCCCACATTTGGCTTTGCAACTTTGGTTTTGGTTTTGAACTTCTTCTGATTGTATGTTGGGAACCAGCTGCTGCGGATTGCAGGCGTACTCCCGACTCATGCGGCGGCACATTGTCATGACTCGTCTGATCTCGCGGCCACGAAGAATTTCTAGTGCCTCTTGTTCCATGAGGCCTGCTGATATTCCCTTTGGTGGCCAACTTCCTAGTCTTCTGCAGATCATCTGATCTCGTGGAGAATGGCCAGAAGAATCTCGACGCCGCCTTCTTCGGGCTAGACTTCTGATTTGTAGCATCTGAAAGCTCATGAGTTGCAAAGGAACTTGCCGCAGGAGGGACATTGTCCATTTCCTTGCTTCTTTCAGCTTGATGGTGTTTGAATCGGCGTAACGGGGAACTAGATCTGGAGCTTCGGTGCCCTCGTCTGTCCAGCCTTCTGCAGCTTGTTCTTCTTCCCTTTGTACTCAGTAGCAGCTGGATGCCAGGACTCGAGTCGAGTTGATTTTCGTTCTCTGAAGCTCCTGCTGCCATGGGGAGCTGCAGCTGCCCACGAAGATGATCAGTCATGGAATCAGCTGCAACTGGGTTGTTCGTGTTCGACACGTCTGATCGAGCAGGAGATCGAGAAGCGGGAGAGCGACATGACGTTGGAGATTTACTCGTTGCCGGGGACCGAAAGCATCGTTTATTGAAGCTGGACCAAGCTAAGCTTAGTTTCGAATGATCACTAGAACTGCTGGGAGAAGAACTGGACAGAGGAGTACTTGGCTGCAGCACCACCTGAGTATCCAGCAGCCGTTGCAGTCTAGGAGGTAGTCTCAAAATCGGGACGCTCCGCCGCTGCTCGGAATTTAGGAACTCATCGAGACTCGATATGCATGAAGCTGCTGGAGCTACTAGTGCAATTGGGGATGCACTAGAAGAAGAACCCTCACCGGTGGCCTTATCATCTCCTGCAGCATGAAATCTGCGTGCACTGAAATTGAACTCGAAAGCAGCGGAAGGAGGCGTAATTGAGCATTCTCCATCACTAGACATGATCATGATCCCCGTAGACACGCGGGTACTACGATATTCTGCATCACTCTCGTATAACTGCAGCTCAGAATCTGTCCCTGAAAATGAATCCGAAGCTGTGGAGCTGACAGTGCTAGGTAAAGAAGAAGAAGAAGAAGACCCTGCTGCTGCCGCATCCCCATGAGTACTCGTCTGATCGGAAGCAGCTTGATCTTGGCCTCCAATTCTTGAAGGTGTCCCGGGAACTTCTTCCCAGCTAAAGGGGATAGCAGCAAAAACCTCCCCTAAGGGGGCCGGGTCTTCTTCTACAGAGAAGTTATAAGCTCGAGCACAACTGCGTGGACTGGAAGGCGCACTTCGAGTATGAACTGGTGTGGAGAATCCACTAGTCCCGTTGGCAGTTTGATGAACTGTGTAAAATTGACTGCATCTTGCAGGGGATCGACGCAACCTTTCCACAGAGAGTAGTGGCAGCTCCTGCTGCTGCACCTCTCGGTGCAGCATGTTGAACATCCTTTGCAGTAGGTCACTAAGCGGTAGGCACTGGGTACAACACAGTAGTAATAAGACTAGTTTGAGGCAGGCAGCTGCTCTTGATCAAAGTGTATGTATGATGCATCTACCTAACTTCAGTTAAACACTAGTAGAATTTTGCTGCTTACAACACCAGTCTTGCAGAGGTGCACACTAGCTTGAATCTAGAAAATTCATCATCTGCTGCTGCTTAGTATGGAATTTCCAGCTGCAACCAAGCTGCACAAAGGAATGGTACTAGAGCTGTGCACACACACACACATGATAATCACCAGTCTAGAGCTCTCCAGATAACAACTACTGGCTAGAGCTCCAGATCCCCCATGTGAAGTACCATATGTATAGCTTTTTGGGAGTACCTCCAACAAACTTCAGAATCTTATTAAACTAGTAGAGAATAATAAATCTATAGATGGCAACAAGAAGAAGGGGGCGGGGGGGGAAAAAATTTCACAAAACATAAGCCAAAATTCGCCCAAAAAAAGGAAAAAAAAACACTGCTTCTGGGGCTGAGAGATGGAGCTGAAGAGTTTTGAAGTTGTCTAGGCAGAGAGGGATTGAGCGAATAGTGCAACACGGATTCACCCAATAGTAACCTTGGACCCACACATCCTTACAAAGTGGGACTTTGCTCCAAGAGCTCTGGTGGTCTATAATGGGGCTAGTCTGGGAATTTCATAAGTGTTTTGAAAGCCGCGTTTCTGGGTTGGAAAAACTGGAAACAATGTACTAATGGAAAGCAGAAGAGTCAGGCTGGGCTGCTGCCCATTATGTTGGGTCAGGCACTAGGTGACAAAAAATATTTTTTTATTTTCTTTTCTTAAGTTTCTTTTACTGCAAAGGCCTGGAATTGAGTCTTTGCCAGGCATATTCCCAAGATTGTTGGTGAATGGTGACCAGAGAGTGGCAAGACTGTATGGGGCTTTTAGTGTCCTGCCTTTGAGTTGTGTTGGGTTTGTATTCGGTTTTAGACCTTATCCTCCATGTAAGACTTAAGTACAAATGAAAATTTGAAACTTATTTATAATTTGTTTAATTGTAAATGTCAATGATTTGTACTTCGCATAGTGTAAATCAGTGAAAACTTATATTAAAAGAATTCATGCAAAAAATGTCAACACCTATGCTAACAAACAGAACATTTTGAAAGTCTTAGAAATTTTTTTTTAACGAAAGTCAATCAAAGTGACCCATTGCCAAAACTAAATAAATAGAACTTTGGGATGCACCACAACTAATTGAACTACTTAATATACATCACTATAGGTACCCAAGCACTTGGAAGAGTCTAAGCCAAAAATGTTAATTTGAACAAAATTAAAAAAGGGAAATTCAATGAAGCAATGAGGTGGGGCACCCAATTTGCACTCAAGAATGCGCACTCCAAATATTCCCCAATAGCAGCACAATGCATCCCATTTTGAAGAGATCAAAGCTAATCCTACATATGCACATGAGGGTCAATAATTTGTATTAGAGAGACTTATAGACCATTAAGAACCACTCTTGATAGGAGGTATTGCACAAATGGCTCCTCACTCTTAGGTCTTTCTCCTTTGACACGGCAGTCAACATGCCTTTACCTCTCAGTATTACAATCCATTTACCTGCCCTCTAGATTCTTTCATGCTTGTGTTCTACTTTTCCAGCTAAAAATGGGAAAAATGTATTTGGAAGTTCACACAGTTTGACAAGCAAAAGGAGTGAGCCTTTCAAGGCTCCCAAGTCACCAGTCAACGAGATCTCTATAGAGTATGAATACTACAACAACTGAAGTTTGAACTGACAACTGAAAGAAATGCCTGGAATTGACTTTGTATGCCACAAAGCCTCATATCTACAGCAAGGTTTACAGTTGACAAAGTTGTACATGAGCATTGAGGATATCCCCAGATATCCTCATGGATGGAGTCAGGGGTTTGTTTTTATAGATTATGAAATGTGCGCAAATGGCTATTAATACTACCTACCCTCCTGGCTCCCATATTGCTAAGTGACTTCTCATGTAATTTGGATGGAGGAAGATAAGGCTTCTTGCCCACTTGTGGACTCAGCTTTTGCCAAACATGAATCTTTCAAAATAGGCCCAAGGTGGCTTTTATAAATAAAAAAATTTAAGTAAGTTCAGTTGGCACCCAACAAAAAAGATCAGTGCAAAAATTAGAATCTATCTATGAAGGAAGGTAGTTTGTTTTGTTTTGTAGTTATGAGATCCACCGAACCGGGATGCTTCAGATTGTGTTCTTGGTGTCTTTGGAAAGCTCTCATGGGCTTGGTTCCATGGCGTTTGGACTTGCAGTGCCAAAGTTCTTGAATATTGAATGATTTCTTCACTGAATTCTAAATTAAATCGTAGCTGAAAATTTCGGAGAAATTGGAATGTGCCTTTGGTGTTGTTGGAAAGACCTTGATGAGCGAGCAGGATTCAATGGAATTTATTTGGTAAGATTTGGATTCAGAATGTGGGAGATATTGATTTTAAAGTGACTTCTGCTGCTGAAAATTCAAATAAATTCCCAAAAACCGGGTTTTGGAAGGAAAAATCAGTTGAGGACGTGGTAACACTTGGGCCAAGGGACAGGCCACACTAGTATATTTTAATATAGGGTGGAGAGCTACAATTACTTTTTGGGACTTCCATTGCTATACCATGTAGGCTACAAGTCCTTATATAAATATTACCTAGTCAATGAATGTATTTGTTAATACAAACTCCAAACGGCAATGCCAACCCCTTTGTTTGGAAGGAAGGATCTGGCTCCTCCATCCCAACCATCTATGGTCGAGGTGGTGGCACCAGGAAATCTAGGATGGAGCCCTAGCTACAGTACTATGGCCTCTGAGCAGTGACTTATTTCAGGCAAAATTTTGCCAAATTTTAACATAAACAAATGGGTCTTTCATTCAGAATGTAGCCCAAAATTTACCAAATTTATAGGGAAAAACATCCAAATCATCAGATTTTAATGAAAAGTTCCAGTGAGTAGCCAGTAGAATATTGAAAGAGTCCATTTTTCCTAAGACTTTTGTAGCTTGTGTACAGCCAAAATTTTCTAATTATCTTATCAATGATCACCACTTTGGCTATGTCACAAAATTGATCCAAAAAATAAATTCACAGAGTATAGTTGACACAAGTTCCCGCTAGTTGTTCTCATTTCTGTTAGGAGAGTGTTAGCATACTATCAACTAATCATTGAACAAGTTGACTCAAGGAAGATTCGCTATCAAATACCCTCTTACGCTATTGTCAAAAAGGCAGCCAAATTCAACGACAATTGTTCAACTCCACGAAGACTTTTTATCAAGTACCCTAAATGGTGGCAAAACTCAATGACGATTACTCAACTACAAGACAAAAACACACTATCAAATACCTCTTTGCAACTTGTCAAAAAGGTGGCCAAAACTCAACAACAATTACTCAACTCCACAAACATAGATTCTCACCATCAAATAACCTCTTTGCAAATTGTCAAAAAAGGTAGCCAAAATCAGGGGGACCACATTGTGATTTGATTGATTCGATACTATTGTCAAAACTGCATGGAAAGTTGAAAGTGTAACAAGTCAAGTTTTGCAGGAATGATGATTTTTAATGAATTTTCTGGTGCCCGATTCTTTGGAATTGCTATTTCACAAGGTGTTTTGGAGCTGTCCTGAAACCACGCAACCACCATGTGAGAACCTAAGATGGTAAAATAAAAATGAAAAGAAACAACATATCTCCCCAGATCAAAGTCTTTTGGAGCACCTCCATCAACAGCACTGTAATGGCCTGTACACAATATTTTGGATGAAGTATCAAGCTTTCAATAAGGGTGAAACTAAATGTGCATACAATAAAGTGGTCTCCAAATGAGCTAGTAAAAGAAAATGATTACTTTTGATTGGTTAGCCACGATGATTGGATTATGTGGTTTCATTTAACTACAGTAGTTACCTTGGCAGCTTCAACACATGTTTGTCAAATTAATTATTTCATTTTGAAAATTTTCATTTCCTTCTTAAAGATTCAATTTTTTTTCTTCACAAATTTTTGTCAATTTCTGAAGAAAATTTTCTTTCTTGAAAATTTCAACATTTCTGAAAATAATATAATTAATGTCCAAAGCTGCCGCCAAGGTAATCCCTCTCGCTTTCATACCATCGGGTTTTTTCACTTTATGACTGAGGATGGGGAGATCATTAACACTGTATATTGGATGTGGAAAACACTAGTAGAGGCCACGAAAGTGGGTGTGATGGGTGTGGATGAAAATGAAGTTTTGTTGTATTGCAAAATTAATTTATGCATTTCTGCACTTGTACATTAAACCCTAAACCCTAACATACTCATCACCAAACAGTGGTCAATGGCTGAACAGTTCAGAATTGTGAACTGACCTTAGATGATCAGCTTAGGATCTGACCAGAGTAC
>Ga0116228_10003314_pt1 | contig 14127 bp, 6 predicted proteins | sample S1TSphfallax_2_FD_89694 | JGI IMG/M metagenome (GOLD analysis project Ga0116228, IMG submission 89694) | Host-associated microbial communities from peat moss isolated from Minnesota, USA - S1T2_Fc - Sphagnum fallax MG | ecosystem: Host-associated > Plants > Peat moss > Unclassified | place: USA... | reverse complement strand
TATTATTATTATTATTATTATTATTATTTGATGTTTAATATTTAATATTTCATAAATAATCAACCTTTTTAATGAATATTTATTATTTAATATTTTCTATTCATTTATAATTTATAGTAATTCATCAATCATTTTTAAATATTTTTATTAATTACATATAGGCAACCTATCTTACTAATTAGGTTAATAGCCTAGACCATCTATATGTAGCTACTAGGTATGTATTTAACGTAAGTTATGCCATTTAAGCCTATTAAGTATGTAACTTAACCTAGGCTACCTAGGCCTACTATGTAGGTAGCCTCATCTATTAAATAGGTAACCTAAGTCTATACCTACCTAATAGGCTAGGCTACTTACCTAATATGCTTAGGCTAGGTCTATTAATAAGTTAGTAAGTACTTACATAGCCCACTAAATAACATAGGCATAGATAATTTACTAGGTAGGTATAAACATAGATCTAGTAAATACCTATAAGGCCTAGTAAATTATAAACCCTACATGTTATCTAGGTAAATGCATTTATTAATAGGTTTTTCTTACTTACTTAGGCTACCCTACCTATAACCTACCTATTTATGTAAGTAATGTAAAAGAATCAAGTTCATTTAATACAATATGCATGTTGAAAAAAATTCGTGGAAGTTGATTACAGTATGTTGGTCCAAAATCATGTTCATTACAAATATGTTGACCAAGAAAATCACCTTATGGGGTGGTGATGGTGTAATGGTTAAAAACTTTATTCCATAATGTGGAAGTGAGGAATTCAAGTCCCCACACTTGTAACCTAAGCTATCTTGGTTACTTGGGTGACCTAATTAGGTAGCGTAGGTTATAAAAGCTCCTAGACCATTTAGCCTAGGCTACTTGGCCTAATGTAGGGGCCTAACTTAAGGGACTTGGCTTAACCTAAATGGCTTGGTCTAGCCTAGGTGGCTATGCTAGGTGGCCTAGCTTAGGCCTAGGACATAAGGTTGGTAGTTAAATAAATGAAAATTTAGGCATTAATTATTAGGATTATTAATTAAGTAAGTAAATAAGGTAATTATTTTGTAATTATTTTTTCATATTAGTTTTAAATAAAATAACTTAAATAATATATATTTTTGGTCATTGCCCAAATTATATTATTGTCATAGTGGTTGGGTCAAAAAATTAATTAAAAAGACTTAGCCAAAATGGTCAGGTCTAAATCAACTTCTCCAAAAGGGCATTTTGGTAAAATTAGACATGGGGGAAAAAAAACTATGATTTCTTGTAGTGTTAACGGATGTTCAAACTCAATTTGTATCTAACCTTAAAGAAACATAAAGGCAATATAAAAGGAATGTTAATGAACATCAAAAAGAACAACCCAACTTCAAGGTCAGGGACTAAGTTTAGCTTTAATGAAAACATATCAAAACAACAAAGTCATCAAAGAAGTTAGATCATCAGAGGCTAAGTCCATTCTTCATTGTGAAACAAATCAATGTCATGGCTTTCCAACTTAAGCTTCCAAATTCTATGAAAATCCATCCTTTGTCTCATGTTTCCTTATGGGAACCTTACCACACATCTACCATTCCAGGAAGAATCCATGATCCCCTTTTATTCATCAAAGTCAATGGTGAACAAGAATATAAATGGAAGACATTTTAAATTCAAGGATCTCTAATCATCAACTCCAATATCTTATTCATTGGCATGGGTATGATGTGAGTGAAAACACTTGAAAATCAATCAAAAATCTATCGAATGCCATGGAGAAGGTGCATGAGTTTTATCAATGATATCCAAACAAACCCAAGTCCGTTCTTTGTGGAACTTGTCATTAGAAAGGGAGGCGATGTCACAAATGCCAATGCCACAGAGTTCATTCATTTGAATGTTCATTCATATACCTAACCTTTTATTTAGTTTTAATTCATTCTTAGTTAACTTCCAATTAAATTTTAATTCATTCATTTAATTTATAGTTCACTTCCAATAAACTTTTAGTTCATTTTAATTAGGTTTTAGTTAAGTTATAATTAATTTCTAATTAAGTTCAAATTAATTCTCAATTGATTCCTAATCAACTCCTAATCAACTTTGAGTTAAGTCTTAGTTAACACCTAGTTAATTCAAAGTTAACTTTGAGCTAATTCTTAATTAAGTCCTAGTTAATTTTAATTAACTCCCAATTGACTCTTAGTTAAATTTTAATTAAGTTTCAATTAACTCATAATTGATTCTTAGTTAAGAAGATTCTCAAGAAACTTTTTTACTCGATGCACACATAGGAGTCTCCTTGGAAGCTTCCTTGAAATAAGTCCCCAAAAAGGTATAAATAAAAGTAGGAACCTTCATTTCCTTTAGTTTATTCAACACCAATCTTAAGCATGATCTTACACCATAGCCTTATCATGTCCTTTTCATGTTCATGTTTACATATGTTAACAAAATAAAGATCCATTTTCAAGTTTGTTTTGGACATCTCGTGTTCTTATTTTTAGTTCTTGTGCGTGTTTTTTTTAATCACATAATCTTATCTTGTTCCTTGTTTGAAAGTTAGACTTAGACCTTCCTTTTACCCTTTGTTCTTGTGGTTTTTTGTGTCCTTAACAATAACAACCTTTTCTCTTTTTGCAATTTGTTAACCGTTTTCATTTTTTTCAATGTTGAATGGTGTGAAAAAGTGGGAGGGGAATGAAGAATGATGCACTAATAGAAATCTTGTCATTTACAACTAGTCATTATGCAATTGCATGCAACTAATTGTTGTTTGCAATTACATTAGTTGTGTGTGCAACTAAGATGTAACTAATAGTTTATAAAATGGACATTTGTTATAAAAATCATGACCAGAGCTAATACATATCAAGGTTAATATACTATATACATCTACATAGGATATGCATAATAGTCTTATAACTTTAGTATTAAGATTAAATTCATGTTAATTAATGCTACCCAAGGCAAAACATTGGTTGAACCTAGGCTAAATTCACATTAATCAAGGTTAAACTAACCATAGCAAAACTAACTATGCAGCTAAACTAACTTTGACTACACTGACCATGATTAAACTAACTTTGGTTAAACTAATTTTGGTTAAATTAACCATGAAATTGAATTAACTTTGGTTAAATTAATTATGAGGTTAATCTAACTTTGGCTAAACTAACTATGACCAAACTGGCTATGGTTAAACTAATTTTGGTTAAACTAATCATGCCAAAACTAACTATGGGACTAAACTAACCATGGAAAAACTAATTATGAGGCTAAATTAACTTTGGCTAAACTAATTATGAAGTTAAACTAACCATGGAAAAAATAACTAAGAAATTAAACTAATTTTGGTTAAACCAATTATGGAAAAAATAATTATGAAACTAAATGAACTTTGGTTAAACTAACAATAACAAAACTAATTATGAGGTTAAGCTAAATTTGGTTAAACTAACGTTTACTGAACTAACTTTAACTAAATTAACTATTCCTAAACCAATTTAAAAACTAAAGTACCTAGGAAGCTAAATTAATTAATGATGGTTAAACCAACATGACTAAATTAACCATACCTAAATTAATTAGAAAATTTAACATTGCTGTTAATTTAACCATGGTTAGTTGAACCAAAATTAATTTTCCATTTTTAATTTGACTTTTTAAATTATTTTGGACAAAATTAGTTTATCCATCATTAATTTAGCCTTGTAATTAATTTAGCCGTGGTTAATTTTTTAAAAATTAATTCAGCCACAAAAATACTATATTATAAATAATTATAGCTAATCATATATAATGATTAAAAATATATTATAATTACTAATATTATTACTTACTAATGACCTAACTATTATTATTATTATTATTATTATTATTATTATTATTATTATTATTATTATTATTATCATATTAATAATATTAATAATATTATTTTTCAATAACTACAATTCAAATTTTAACTATAGTATTAATTATGGTAATATATTTATGGCCAATAGGCTACATTAGTTTGCTTATAAGTACCTTAACCTAGGTTAGTGACTAACCTAATTTAGCTATTACTTTAAATTAAATAATAATAATATAGTATTATTGATTAATAATAATTATAGGTAATCATAAATATTAAAATGTTATTTTAATTATAATTAGTAGTATTAATATTTATTAATCATTTAGTATTATTATCATTATACTATATTATTATTACCTATTAAATTTTATTATTTATAATATAATTAATTTAACTAATAGGTAAACTAGGTTAATATGGTTATTTGCATGTAGGTTGCAACTACATTGGTTGCACCTTGCAATTGAACTTTTTATCCATATTTTTTGCCTTGGATTCCAAATGTGCACCCTATATCAGTAAATGCATTTGTCTTGTTCACAAACCAAGTACTAAATGCCATTTGGGATGGGCCAACAAAAGAGGCTCAACCTTAAAGGCTAAACCCAAACACAAAATTGGATTATTTCAAACATATGTCCTTACTTCCCTACCTACCTATTTAATTAATTTTATAAAAAAATCAATTGGCTTTTAAAATTTTCCACATGTCACCACATAATTGGCCTTTAAAAATGGACATGTGTCAAAATCCGATTCACATTTTTTTGAATGGCCGAAATATTATTAATTTATTAATAATGATAAATATTGAAATAATGTTCAAATGCCATGTGTCACCATATAATTGACCTTCACAAATGAACACGTGTCACCATGGGCAACCTTTGTAGAATAATATAAATGTATAAAATATAAATTCGTACCATATATATTATTTGGAATACATATTGTCACATGTAACTTCTAGTTGTGTGCAATTTGTCTTATGCAACTATGGGGTTTAACAATTACATGTGTTACATGCAACTGAAAATTAGTTGCATACAACAATTGCAAAATGATAGTTCTTTTCTATGATGAATAATGTGAAAGCTAGGCTGATGGAAGGATTGGACATATCATGAGGAGGCAAGTTCACAAAAGGAGGTTACAAGATCATGAAGGAGCAAGCTTATCAAAAGACAATCAAATCAATAATTATTCTAAAAAATGGAGGCAAGTTATCAAGTGATGGCGTTGGTGGTTGTTCAAGTGGGGAACTTCGAACATGGTGATTACAAGATAATGGTCTAAAAAGTCAAGAAGAGGTACCTAGACCTATTGCTAAAATAAAAACATATTAATAGAAAGAGGAAAAAGTTCGATAGTGTTATTGTGAGGCCTAGGAACAAAAAATAAGGTTCTACGCTCTTGTGAATGAAAGAGTTGCCATCAGTAATATAATGTGAAGGACTATTAAGGCATGGTAGAATGTTTTGGAGGTGTAAGTGGTTAAAAGATAGACTTGTAGTGAAGGAAATAATATGGAGACCATGTTAGGAATTAGTTAGGCAAAGAAATGAGGAGATTTGATATTAAAAAAACACCTTGTAACCTTTTTTTGAAGGGTGTAAAACTTGGTTGTGTGTAAAGACCTGCTAGAATTTTAGAAAGTTGATGCTTGCATGAGTATGCCCTAGTTCATTGGTAAGCCTATCTTCCCATTTTTAGAAAACAAATGGGTAGAACTCCAAAAACATCATTTTGGTATTCCAAAAAACCTAGCCTTAAAAGTCTCCCAAATATGTGAATGAGAGTTGAACAAAAAGTAGCTAATTGGCATTGATAATCTAAGAGTGGGCGGAAATAACAAAGAAGGTAATAAGGGCTTTGGGCAAAATAATGAGCAAAAATCCCAAATGCCACCTACACATTCCCCAACCTAAGATGGGCATCTATGTGTTGAACATCATCATCCAAGGCATCTTGGAAAAAATAAGCAATGAAGGAAAGGGACCCTAAATGAACACCTAAAACCCTAATGAGTAGCAAGGGTATAAAAACTTGATGGAGGTGAAAACCTTGAAAACAACCCTAAAGGAAACGAAGCAACAAACTTGTGAGGCTAAACCTTATGGCTTACCAAATCTAACTAGGAAGACAAATGATGAAAAGCCTAAGAAACAATTAAAACAAGCCCAATGATGTGGGTGTCATCTCCAACGAAAAGAAATAAACAAGATGGGAAAAGGCTAACCAAAGGGTGAAAACACACTAAGGTGTATTACTTTTCGACATATGTGAAGTCCATGTTAATGTTAAAATAAAAGTCTATATACATTATAATATAATACATTATATTATACATAAATCATATGGTAAATGTAAACAATCTTTTTTTTACTCATAGACTTTATCAATGATAAATAATTATATCAAAAATTTACATTTAAAAAATGAAAAGTTGAATTATTAATTCAAATGAGTAAAACCATTATTTGAACATGGCAAGGATGAAAAACTTGCAAAGCACAAAGTAATAATGGTTTTTGAATAAGCCAAAGTTGGTGCCATGAGGGTGAAGGCCCTCACAACACAAGCATACTCCCCTGCTCACCTTACAATTAAACTCTGATGAAAAAATGTGACCTTGAATGGGAAGAGAGGATGAAGCCTCTAAGGAAAGGCACCATTTGAATAGGGGGGACTAAGGGTACAAAACAATTGTTAAGGCCTATGCATGCAAGAAATGTTTCACCTAAAAGTCCTCCCAATTGTTAGAAAGGAACTTTTATAACCAAATTCTAGTCTCCCTATTCCCAACCTTCTACCTCATGCAAGCAAAAGAAGGCATCACAACAAAAAAATAAGAAAAAAATGCCAAACAACAACATCTCTTGAGTTTCGCAATGTGCGATTTAGAGGTTCATTAACATAGACGACCAAGTTAGATTAGGGGGAGGTGGGGAATGGTTTATATGTTTGGAAATTAAAATAAAATTCTTTGAAAAGGGGTCTTGGGGTACAATATCACACATCCACGTTACAAGATGAGCATGGCGTTTGTTCTTTGGGACTCCTCCAAGTTCACATTGCATGCCCCCTTGAGTTTCAACACATTTCCATAATTCTCAAAGGTTATTATGCATATATTGATCTAGAGTTGTTCAAATAAATCCAAATAAAAAAGGAGTGTTACTGTAGTAGCCTAGCATGTTGTGCACTTTAAGTCCAAATATTTAATTCTATTTCTCCTAAGATTCTCACTAACTATTAAGAAATTATTAAGGTGTATTTTATACTTGTTAAATACACCCTAATGATTTCTCAAAAATCCTGAATTTTTTTTCTCATGATTATGAAGGTGCCATATTTAGACAATAGTTTCCTAGAGGTCATCAAAGCATAGCAAGATCTAGAAATTTTCTACTTTCTTCTCTAACCTATAGCCATATTTGGCTATTAACAAAATTTGAAAGGAAAAAATATGAACATTGAGGTTTTGAATTTCAAAAATATTTCACAACAATGTGGAAATTTCAAACCCAGAAAAAGGCTGCACAAGCATATATTTTATACACACCCACCTTTAGCAAACTTTTGAAGAGCTAATTTCCTTTTATCAAGCTCAACTAGTGTCAATCTAGAAATTGCCAATTATATTGACGCAAAAAAGCAAGATGAAAGTAACATGACAAAAGAAAAAAAAACTAAATCTTGCAACCACTTGTTCCCATAAACATCACAACATTCATGTTGATTATTTCAAGCACCAACATGTTCACAATATCAAAGTTAATTGCCAATAGCATTGCAAACATAAATTCTATATAGTTTGAACTGGGGGAATGTTAAATGCCAACACTTTTTAGACATTTTCTGCACAAACAAAGCTTGGTGTTACTCTCCTTTGAAAAAAGATAAGCATATATACAATATATGTTAGTATTTAATGGAATTGGCTTCACAAAACATTTCCAATTTCTAGGGATCAATGGTTTTTTCTTAGTTATTGATTTTTGGTGATCTTATTAGCAAATAAACAATCCTACCATTAAGGAAGGTTGTTTGTTTGTTTTGTCACAATCTAATCTTCCAAACTACAACAGCCCTGCAATGATCTTGGTGGCATTGGAAAGTCCTCAATGAGAAAGGGTGCATTGAGGTATTTTCCTAATGGTTAGAGGTCCTACTGTGTGAGAGTTGTTGAATATTGAACAATTTTGTCATGAAAAAATCAATATAATCAGAACCAATTTCTTTGGGTAATTGGGGTGTGCTGTTGATCCTGTTGGAAAGCTCATTAAGAGTGGATGTGATTTCATAACTTTTAGAACTAAGGAGTGAGGGATATTTGATTTTGAGTACTTTTTGAGTTTCAGTAAAAATCCAAGATTTCAATGAAATTTGGGTTTCAAACAAAAGGTGTACCATCAATTTTAGAATATGTGCTCAATTGCACATGCCACACTAGTTTGAATTAAGTCTTCTAGTCAATTCGATTACAGCTATTATAACATGAAAGAGCTATATTATTATTTTGACAGGGCAATAAAGGTAAAATGTGGTGATTAAAACATGATTTAAGGTGCACCATATTCGATCAAATGTGACCTTTGTACAGTAACTTTGTTTTAAGGGGATAAGACTTGTACTAGGGTACTATTAAGAGTTAGGACAAAATAGGATATACTAAAACTAATTAAGAAAAATTGAATCAGAATTAACTACAATGGTATAGAAGTTAAGAAAGGTCATATTTAGCCAAATGGTGATTTTTAAAAATAATTTAAAATACATTAGAAAAACACATTTTTCAAAAATTTCTCAATTTTTTGTCCAAAGAATGAATATTTATTTATTTATCTAGATAACATGAACTTGTCTAAAATGTGGCAATATCCTCAGTTCAAGTTTTAATTCAATTTGATGAAAAAGTCAATTGTCTAGTTTGGTTCCAATGATGATCTGAACAAAATTCAAAAACTTCGATTCAAAGACCCTAGAACTTGACCTAAAACCTAGACCTAAACCTTCCTTGATTTTAGAACATTCCAACATTGGTATGTATTTTGCAATGAAGAAAAACTAAAAGACTTTATTGACAAGACAAAACATGGTACAAGGTTGTGCTTGAGATGAGAGTGCATTATATACATCATAACTTGTGTTAACGAAATTGAAAAATGATAGCATTGGACCTCTACTTGTACTATCTCATGGAACCTTTTCTAAGTTCAACTTTCCAAAAAGTTTCACCAAGTAAAATTTCTAGAAGTTTTCATCAACTAGTTTTTGTTTAATTTTTTACATCTTTTTTTTTTGTGGAAAAATTAAACATTCTTTGAACATTTTCTGAAAACCTCCTTTGGTACTTATTTTCTTTAACGAATCCTAAGCTACATCCATAGTCCCTACCATGTGTTTGTCAAGCCATTCCCAATAGCACCACCGTTTATCCGATGTCCTTTGCCCCAAAAATAATAATTTACCCTAATATTGCTAGACCGAAGGAAGATCTGACATGATCTAATTTGGAAGTGTCCACAATGTGACATTGGTGATGGGCCAATGGAAGACATCCACCCCAAACTGAGCGAAAAAAATGGCTTTGGACCCATCCCCAACTAATACAACTAACAAAGAGGTTCACAACACGGACAATAGACAACCAACTCCTCCTTTTCTGTTTTGGTGCTTGTAATTGTTGTTGGCTGGTGTGAAGCCAAAAAAATTGGAGAAAATTAAATTGGACTTTGTAACCGGCTGGAGCAGACCGATTACAGAAAAAAGTCGAGTCTTGTGAGTGGTGAGACTTTTTCCTGTGACCGGCCTGCTCCAGCCATGTTACAGGACATAACCGATGAGCCATAAGACATCATCGGGCAGAACAAAATAGTGGACGGGTGGGGTTCCATGCGCTTGTAACCCGTGCGTATGCCAACAGCTCAATTTGAGCCTGTATTTGCTATTATTGCCATAGTCGTGCTGTACCTGTCTGGTCAACCCAGTACGGGGTGAATACAACTTGTAACACGCCGGCTCTGAGTGAATGCGATGACACCACATCACCCAAAAGGCAGCCCCCCACCCCCCCCATGAATGTTATTGAATGGTATTCAAAACAGAGAAAGCTCTAGAAAAACTAAAACCATAAGGTACTGATTATAGGCTCCAGGGCTCATGCCTCAATGGTATAGCTGTCTGTGAACCTGGAACTTTGAAAAAAATAAAGGTTCTGAGTGTTTGTCCTGTTCTTACTTCTTTTAAGGAGAACCTCCAGTGCTGGTTCTAACTTTTTTTTTTGAAAGAATCTCTGGTTTCGATTGAAAGACTTTTTTTATTTTATTAGAACCTTTGGTTACAGACTTGATTCTTCACATTCCAAGACTCTTTGATTTTTATTCTTCACAAAAGAAAAATTGTAGGTGAGTTCAGTTCCCAACAAGATCCAACTCTACATATTTAAAGCAAAGTCCAAGCCTTTTTTTTCCTAGGGTAGACTGGTCCATCATCAATCTCCGGCCTATGACTGAAACATATGTTATATCTTCATCATATGTGGTTCATTTGGAGTGATTTAAAATGTTATGGGAACGCTACCCCAAGCTCTAGAATTCATCATTGAAGTGCAAAGGAAAAGGATTATGAAAAAATAACAAAAAGAAAAATAAGCTTTTCATTTTATGAAACCCATTTTTTTTTCTTTTTCCTTCTCTTTGGACCTTCCTATTTTCAAACCTCATAACTTTCTTATTTCTTATTCATTTTAAATGATTTAAAGTACTATAAGAACACCACCTGAAGTTTTACAAATCATTTTTCAAGTGTAATAGCAACAAGGCAACATACAAAGAATTTTTTGGGTGTTCAGGAACCAGCCATTGTAGTGTGCAGTGGTTTGTTTTTTTGAATTCTTAACCCCTTTACTTTGGGGGGCTGTAATTTTTTCATTTCTAATTTGTTTTCAATAATTGTTAATGTGTCAAATGCGCCAAGAGGAAGGGTTCAAATTTTGTTCGGACACCAAAAACAACTAAGCCTCCCCTTGGATCCAATTTGCCCTGAACACTTAAGTCTTTGGTCACTAGCTGATCAACCTAGTTACCTACTAGCAAAGTACAAACCCAGAAAAAGAAGTGACAACATATATCAACATGTAGCCCACCCCTCTTCCCCAAAGGAGGAAAAAAAAACATGCATGTTGAAACATGTTCCATAAACAACAAGTGCATGCTTCATGTCACGCCCCTCCCACCACCGAACCCCCAAATTAATTATTAAAAAAAATGTATTCTTGACTTGTTTTCTCCCAAATCTGTAAGATTTACCAAAGTTCTATTTTGGGCAAAATGTTGCCAAGTGGTGAGATCCCAATGCCCTATTCTACACCCCTTGTGAAATCAAATAGATTTCTAGCGATAAACACCGTATTCCTAACCCTAGAATTCAGGGTGCATTACAAATTAAAAAGGTTTGGAAATTGCCAAGGGGTCAATCGTGTTCCATCCTAAGTCACATCCATTTGTTGTTAGTTTCATTGATGTTGACTATTAAAGGCTAGAATAGGCTTTGATTTAATTTTAGATCGAAACTATAATTAAAACATTGAGATTATGGGTTTTCAAAATTGTAATTCTTGATGTTTTCAATATTGGATTTCTTATTATCAAAAAAAATTATCAGTTTTACCTATCAAATGTCTTTAATGGTTTTTTGCTACCAAAGTTATTACTGGTTTATGAAGTGTATATTTTAAAACTAGGAAATAACTAATTTGGGTGACTTCCATTAAGGAATTCGATATAGAATTTACTACAAATTTAGGAGATTTTTTAAGGATTTATCTAATTTTTTGAATAATCCACCATTTCTAGTTGTTTCAAAAGGATTGTATGGGGAAATTGAAAGGTGTATTGTGTATTGATTTTTTTATTCTACTTTGGAGTAAATATAACTCTTTTGACCATTCTCAAGAGTTCATTTTTTTCCAATGTTTGTTTTTATACTTTGCTTTTGAAGTTGTACTTGCTAAATTATTTGAAATTTGCATATTAGAAACTTGAATGTTACTTGTAGTTTTGGTTGTTTTCGTTAATTCATGCGACTATTTATCATTAAAAGTTACAAAAATGAAATGTTCATGTAACTTGATATAATAATTTATTACTTATGTAATTACCTAAGGGTTACATTTGGTAATTTATTTGGTGGTTGGGTTTTATAATTTAATAATGGTTTAGTGAGTCAACACTAATTAGTCATAACTTCAATTAATGTGCATGGTTCAAAGTTGGTGACTCGTTAAAAACGTCATGTTACAAATTAATGTGCATGTTGAATCACATGGTGAACCATGGGATGTGTAAGATTTTAGAAAATTTTGTTTAGTTTCCTTTGGTTAATATATAAATGGGTCCTTGGGACCTTTGGAGACACCTTTACTTGATGAGAACAAGTTGTTCAATGAATGAAAAATTTTATAGAATATAATTATGAAAGGAATTGAAATTTTAATTTTCAAAGGTTTTGGCAAAATTTATGTGTGTGAAATCCATGGCAAGAGAACAATGGTGTGGCATAACAATTATACATAGAAAATAGAAAAAGTGAGAATATATTTGTGCAAACAAAAACATATATTTCCATAACTATGTAATAAATAATATCAATCATGATAGTTATGCAAGGAAAAGCGATAGATTGGTAGACATTTTTTTAAAGCAACTACAAAGATAATTGATGAAATGGACAACTTCCCAGACTACGGTCATGATTGGAACAATCAAAGTTGATCCAAAGAAAGATGACACAACTCAATAGATTCCATTATAACATATACCCACTAGAGTATAAAATGTTTCTACCTCATGGATCAATATTTCAAAATTGAAAGAGCATTTGTGGCAAATTAAATGACCTCTTGCTTTGTCCAACAAATCGCCAAGACAAATGCAAGCCAAGGAGCAAAAACCTATAGAAAATTCAAAGGAAGAAGAAAAAGAGGAAAGACCTCTGATGATTAAAAGAAAGAAGCATATGCAAGAAGCAATTATCAACCCATAAGTCCTAACATTCCATACCATACCAAGACCACAACAACCTCAGGAAGAAGCACAACGACCTACACCAATTGTAGAGATTCCGAACCCAAAACAAGTGACCAAACAAGAACCACAATTAAAGGGTCAGGTTGTTCAACAAGTTCCACCACATGCAGATCAAAACATACCATAAGAGCACCAAAGGGAAATATCTATATCTCCAGAAAGAAATCCATCTAAATGGTTTCCATCATGTTCGTCATCTCCCTAACATCATCAATAGGAAGTGTAATTACAAACCATAGAACTAACTACAAATCACGAAGGTAGACCATCATTTTCAACAAGGGTGTATGAATTAAAGGATAAATTTGGCACATATACGAGTGCAGGGTCATATGTAGAAACATCTAAGGGCACAACTCCAATTTTTCAAACCCCACACACAATAAGATCATTGTGTCAAAAGGTGAAAGAAGATCTGCGAATTGCAGGACTATTCTAACATGTAACAAACTATATTAGGAAGATGGAACAAATTATAATTGAATTGTCAAAACTCAAATTATTGTGTGAAAATAATGAAACAAAAAATAAGAATTAGACAATAAAATTGTAGCTATACAATAGGAGGTTCAAGATTTACAACATCACATCCGTGCAATTAAAGTTTAGATCCAAAAGACACTTTAAGTCAAGGAGAAAAAATTGAACCAATTACAAATGGAACTTCTTATGGTGAAACAAAGGAAAGCAACTCTGGAATAACAAATGCAATTGTATGAGAAATCAAGGGAAAGAGGGATTTGTTAAAAGAAAAATTTCAAAACAAAGAGGATGCCAAATATTGGGCCCTGAAGAAAGAAGTAAACAATCTTAAGCTTTTTTATGAAACAAAGAAAGTCTCCAATGATAGGTATAGATACAGGAGACAAAAAAAATTTAACTTAAGGAGGAGCTTTAGATTATTGTTCATCAACATGATGAAGCTATGAGGGAGGACAATGTTAACAAATAGGAGATCTACTCAAGTGCAAACATAAAACTTTATTGAAAGGAAACTATAACACAATGTTCACAACACAAAACATAACATCAAGAACTCTTCAAGGTTCTTGTCACATGAAATACACAAACTTATGTAATGAAGAAAAAAGAAACAAACCATCAACACCAAGGTATTTAACTACAAGACCAAACCACAAATAACCAAACTAATATAAGTAAAGAAAGTAATTCAACCTTGTGAAAGTAACCTAGTTACTT
>Ga0116228_10003313_pt1 | contig 14135 bp, 8 predicted proteins | sample S1TSphfallax_2_FD_89694 | JGI IMG/M metagenome (GOLD analysis project Ga0116228, IMG submission 89694) | Host-associated microbial communities from peat moss isolated from Minnesota, USA - S1T2_Fc - Sphagnum fallax MG | ecosystem: Host-associated > Plants > Peat moss > Unclassified | place: USA... | reverse complement strand
TCCTACACTACTCTATCTTTCTTTCTTTCTTTTAATTTAACGTCAATACCCGGACCAGAGAGATCCATTTGACGACAATTACCTCTATCGAAGGCCCCTTGTTTTGGCCGGGGCTTCACCCGGGTCCCGGACACATGAACTTCGTCCATTTTGTGGTGGGCCTGATTTCTGATAAAGCCACACTTTACTGGAATACGAACCCTTGGAAAGGCAGAGCCGCCATGGGCCTGATTCTCGTAATGCTTATGCGCTCCAAAGCATTACCATGGGTAAAGATAAGCAACATTGTTTTTTCCATATTTTTCCAATTATATATGGTCCCCGGTCCATATCCGTCCATATCATGGGTAAAAAAACAAAAAAAGTGGGGTGTTTCCAACAAAAAAAAAAAAAAAAAACACCGCTGATCAAAGCATGAATTCCATCCCACCCCCCAAATAGCGGACAAAAAATTAATTTAACTAAAAGTCCACTCCAAGTACATTGAAAACATTGGCTCAATTCCTTGCACACATTAGTTCTAAAAAGTTAAAACCATGTCCCTTTGTACACCTCGTGAATCAATCATCATGTACACATGTTTAGATTCACACATTAAGCTTTTACAATGGCTAAAATCCAACCAAAGGACATTCCCAAAATGCAAAGGCCAAATTCCCCTACCACTCATCCTAGAGCCAATTATTATTTTGGGCATTTCCCCACCCCCACACCCCCCCCTTACCCTTGCCTGGCCCCATGGAAAAGAAAACATATATTGTACCCTACACTTTTGAATTTAGTGCCCTAAATTTTGAATTATTTATTTATTTATCTATTTATTTATATTACCTTACACTTTTTAAAAAGAAGAAAAATAGTATACTCATCACTTTTGAAATGAAGAAGAATATTGAGTTGTGGTTGAGGCAAAGAAGGCTTAGTCTCAATGGTTCTAGTTCAAGGTTTTTATTTTTGGTTGCAAAATTTTGTCAAAATGAAAATTAATAAAATGAGAATATATTGTCCCAATGTTCTTTTCTTTTTCTTTTTAAATCACCAAATTTTGAAAGAAAACATTTTGAAACAACATTGCCAAATTTCGACTCTAATTTCAATTTGGCAACAATTTTTTAACTAGTTTTTTCTTTTAAATTTCCATGATTTCTAAAGAGTTGTCACCATTTCATGTTAAATCCTTCGTGGAATGGTGGCAAATTACCCAACATCATAAAATTGATTAAAAATAGAGTCATTTTTAAGTTTTGTAAAAAAGAAGGTTTCAATCAATGATTTTTTTCAAATTTGAAATATTATGTCATTCAATAGCATCCCAAAGAAGGATTAAACATTAAATAGCAACAAGTTTTTACAATGTATATAAACAATTTTTAAAGTACTACCAAACTAAAAGCCAAGTCCAAATGTGGCCAAAAACAAATCTCACAATTTAACCATTTTTTAAATAAAATATTTTGATAAAATCTTCCTTTTAGATTTTTTTTTCATATTCACAAAATTTCACACAAAAAAACACATTGGTTCCAATTCTGTGTTTCTTTTTTCTTTTGCAAAATGATTTTGAATTCAAAATTTAGTCAATGCACATGTTTCTTTTTCTGACTTCCCAATTACCACCACTTATTTTATAAGCACTTCTAGATGTTCTCAAAAAGGTGTTGGTTAATTTTATTAGCAAAATATGGTTATGTCAAAAAGGCATAAATTAGATATAATGAATGAAGGTTCTTAAAGAAAAATTATGTCATGTTAGTGCACATTAGGATGTTAAAATTCGTTTGTAAATTGATTGATAATACAAAAATAATAATAAGTTTTACATATTTTCAAAATATTGAATTTGGAATTTTAAAATATTTTCAGCTATCCGAAAACCAAACCAAAAGGATTGAGAAAACATGTTCCATGATACTAAGATCAATGAAAAAACATTTAGTGTTAAATTAAAATTTTAAAAGTCACAATGATGACATTTCCACCCCAAAAGTCAAACTGGAAAGAATTTGGATATTTTCCCCTAATGTTCAAGGTGTTGACATAAAAATTCAAATGTTCATAAGGTTAAGAAAATTTTCAAAATATCATTTTTTCAAAAATTTAAAATCCTGAAGAATTTGTTGATATTATAATCGCAAGGTTTATATCCCCCAAAAAAATCAAAACTGTGTTTATTTTATTTTTTAAAATTTTTTTTGTGTGTTTTTACTACTTAATTATCGTTTACAAGCACTAGTTACATATCATAAAAAATAAAATTTGTATTTTTATTCACTGTATTGATTTAAGTATTTTTGAATATGTATACCAATATATTGAAATAATTTTTTTTAAAAACAAACTCATTTGTAAGTTTTTTTATAATTCAAAATATACAAATTAAACAATGGTTATGACTATCGATGGCACTTGTTAATATGACTACACTCATCAATTTAGGATTAGTTTAAGGGTTTAATATCATAATAGGATTAGATTTTTTTTTCCTTTGATAAATTTAATTTTAAATGTATAAATTTGGCAAGTTATAATGGCGATAAACTAAAGTTCAAATCTAGGTAATATAATGGGGATGGGACCTGATAGTGAAAATATCAAAAGGTATTAACCCGTAATTATTCTATAAAACCCAAAAGAGCCGAGGATTTTATGTGTTTTAATCGATTAGACAAATGATTATAGCAAAATTAAAATAAGGCAGGGCAAAAAAAAATCTACATTTTTTTTCTTTTTCTTTTTGTTGCACATTAAAAAACCCATAAGAAAACCAAAAGACTAAATTGTATGAAAGGCAATGCATTTGATTTTCGATAAATTTTATGAGTTGCTATTTTCCAATTCCTTACATAAATTCCATTTGTCATAAAGATACCATACAACGCTCAAGACAATAAAAAAAACATGGATGGAAATTTTGTGTTTTCTGAAATTTGACATTAAAAAATGTTATGGTTTATTATTATAATAAGATTATATTTTTTTTCCTTTGATAGATTTAGTTTTGAATGTAAACATTTGGCAAGTTATAATGGCAAGAGGCGCAATAGATTGTGACAAAGGCAAAATCTTTTGATTCTGAAAGTACACCTTGAAAGTTCATGAATGTTTTGTGCAGATATTTTTATTCATGACTATCACAAAATTCATTCATTTTGTGATATTGCATTGAAATTAAATCTTTAGTGTTAGTGACTCTTCAATGTTTAATGTGGGACAATGATGAAGTACACATGCACTTTGATTTTTTTTTATTATAATAAAAAATTATGGAATATGTTTTTGGGTTTTTGAATGTTGACACATCAAAAATTAAAATTTTACAAGTTGTAATGGTATGAAGTTTTGAAATGTAACTTGTCATCACACTCATTGTCAAAATTCATCATTAATTTCATTAATTTTTCTTGCTTACAAATCATAGTTTTTCTTTTTAAAACTGATCCCACTTGTTTATGAATCTTAAATGTTGTGAATGTCATGCATGTTTTCGGAAACCTAAATTTTATTAGCGTTATGTGAATCATGTGTGTCGTGCCACATGAGTTTTGTGCAAAACATATATGTGTTTTGCCAAAACTTAAATGTTAATGTTTGTTGTGCATATTCAAATCATTTAAAAATTTTGTTTTTTAGTTATGGTGCCCTTTTTGATTCCAACAAATTTCAAGTTTCGTCTTTTTTTCAAATCCTGTGTCATATATTTTTCTCATAAACACATAAACTTTAATTGTCTAGATGTAATAAAACTTGCTTTGTCACCTAATGTGATCTTAGGTTCTATAACACATGTTTTTGTGATAAATGCATCTCAAAAAAGAAAGGAAAGTGTATGTGAAGAAATTGTTATAACCCTTTTGGAAATCCTATAAAACCCAAAATTAGTGAACCCAAAAAATAAAAAGTTCATAATGTGAAAGTGGGAAATTAATATGGTTTACCAAGATATATGGGTTTCAAGGTTTATTTGGTTTCAGCATGTTTGTGTAGGGATGGCAATAAGAGGATGGTGAAGTGTAAGGTTTGCTTCAAGATTGAAAAGAAAGATAAATTGTTAGTTTTAAAACTTGATTATTTCATTAAACATTTCAGTTTAATGAAGTGCAATGTTGCCCAACCTAGAGTGATTGATGGTGCATATTATGTGAATCCTAACAATGCACATGTGAAAAATGAAAAAAATATGCTTGCACAAGGTGCGACATGATTGTTAATCTAGTTGAAGCATTTGTTGCCACAATGTAACATTGTTCAAAATTCAATAGCATTCTACACATTGAATAACTATACTAATTAGTGAAGGGGGGATATATATCATTTCCAACAAATAATTTAGTTGTGTGAATAATCTTAATCACAATGTTAGGGGTGTAAAATACATGTTTTTGTGTATGGTAAAACCTTAGTTTGTGGGTTTTATGTAACATAGAACATTTGTTCATGATGAAGAAATGAAAGGTCCCATTAATGAGGATGAAAAAATGAAAGGTCTTGTGGATGAAGATGAAAAAACAAATGTTAAGTTGAAGTTTTGAACATGAAGGAAATTACTAATTGTGTTGTTTTTTAAAATAATGAGCATCATTTTTGAAAGTAAATTTTAGCGAGACCAAAAAAATTATGGGTCTTTGCCAAAATTGGACTTTCCATATTGAAGTTAAATTTTTTATCAAAAATCAAAAACAACTTTTGTACCAATTTTAAGTAAATTATATTTAGGACCCATTTTTTTGGGATTGGGCTAATTGCCTATTTCATCATTTCTAATTTTATTTCTTGGAAGTACTTAAGGCTATGTACCTTTAAACTATATTGTGGAATTTGTTTTTGAGTAAAATTAACTTTTTCCTACCATACTTTTGCACATAAAATTTTATGTGTTTTTTTTTCTTTATGAGTATTTAGTCTTTTGGTTGTATGTAATGTCTTTTTGTATTTGTTTCATGTTTTTTTCTAAATTTAATTTATGAGGTTATCCTCTAAAAATTTGGCAATTTTCTTTGTTTTAAAGTTTTTTGTTTACCCATAGAAAGCAAACAGATTTTTTTTTATGTTCCCTTATTTTATTCCTTTCAAAACTTGGTAATTCACCAAGTGGTCTTAACATTTGGCAACCATATTGCGTATATTAATTCTAGAATTTTGGTTCATTCTTATTTGGACAAATTTGGGTTAGAATTATTTGACTCTACCAAAACAAATCACAAATTTGTTGTTGTTGTTGTTGTTTGACAAATAAAAATCTAAAAAACCAAAATAACATGTAGATTATAACTTTTTTGTAATCATTAATAGTATGTCAATGGTGACAAAAAGTTTGAACTTTAAAAGAATGGAGTAGGTTTTACAAGAAAATGTGAAATAGTGCATGTAAGTAACTTGGAGTGATTAGAGCAATCAAAAATTGACTCAAAGGAAACTTTGACCTTTCACAGTGGGGAGCAAAACAAATTGGACAAAGTTATCAAAAATATCCAACCAAAAATTATATAACCTCCCGAAAACCATCAATCAAAAGTGTGATATGTTAAGAGTGAACCAAAAACTCCATGGGAACCAATTTGGGACCGTATGAAAATAAAACTTTTTGGTACCATGAGACCATTGTGACAAATCCACACGCCAAAAACAACAAAATTGATCAACTCTAGAAGAAAATTGATGAACTGCGCTAATTTGAAGGAAAGGAACTTTTTAATGATGTATGAAACACATAGTCCTTGAGGATGAGTATTTCATATAAGGATGACTTCCAATAGGAAATTATGGTAACCCCTATTTTCAACATTCATGTTTTTCCTCATGCATTTCCAACTTGTATTTTTTATCAAAGTTCGAGTCACCAAATAGACGATTATCTTTATTGGTCTAATAAAACATTACCTACACAAACAATACCAATGGATCATAAACCTTATGTAATATCAACACATGTTCAAAGTTTAGTTCCAAATGTTTATAATTTGGTTTATCATTTAGCACTACTAAATTCATTTTGTAAATTTGTGAATATTTTTGTTCCACTTATCAAAAATGTCATGGAGCAAAATTTAGTAGGTTTTCCAAATTCAATGTATCTTCATGTTGGACCCTATACACCATATTTTGGTTATGGTTATGGGGGCATAAAGAATGCTCCTTCAATGTGGCCTCCAATGTCCAATCCCTTAACTAACCCCATAACACCACCAAAACCAATTTTGGAAATTACACAAAATGAGATTGTAGCAGATTGTGGGGAGCCTTTGGGTGAGGATGATGATTTTCATGAAAGAAAGCACAACCCTAAAATGCCAATAATCATTCCTATTAAAAAACCATATCATGGAAGAAAAATCATACCATCTTATATTAAAAATGTTGGTGGGCCTCTTATTGGTGGATGGATTGCACCTATCAGCAATGACGGTGGTGGACCTTTCGATAGTGGTGGTAACGGGCCTCTTGGAGGTGGTGGTGGTGGTCCTTCAAGAAGTGGCAATAATGAACCCCTAGGAGACCAAAATCCAAAATCATATGTTATAGGACCAGTAGTATTTTGGATAAGGCCTACTTGGAATCCATGGTACCTTTCATGGTGTCTTATCCAACCCCCTATAACACCAGATCCTCCACCAAGTAGGAAATCCTTATTCTACCCCATTTACATTGTAGGAACAAATATTGATGTTCATGTACCAGTTTTTCATAAGGCCATCCAAGCCAATGGAGATAAGAATGATATCGATGTCATCAATATATTATGTTTTACTTACCATGATGCCATATCTAAGTGGGGAATTTTTTTTATGAGAACCCATTTAATTCACAAATTCAAAGAACTAGAGGCCGCATTTTGTAAGTGCTACTAAAAAATATAGACATACGAACAAGTGTACATGACATTATGAGCGATAAAGCAAGGAGGAGACAAGAAGGTGGAAATATAGTATGAACATATATTAAAATGAACAAATTGCCTTCAACATCAAGTAAACGATAATTTACTAACCATTTTCTTTCAAGCAAGATTACAATCACACCTATGAATAGCCACAACAAGGATGAAAAGGGACATTTTATTTGAACAAAAGGAAGTTGCAATTACTTGTGAAGAAACTATGGGAGACACCAATGAATACTATAAATTATTAAAACCACCAATTAAACACAAGAAGGTTAGTGAAGGGAGGCAAACATATGTGATCTATGGTTAATGCAATAAATTGAGACATTCCAAGGAGTGTTGCCACTTGAATTCAAACCACTTGAACAACAAACTTAAAGACAAAAATGAAGTAACAACGAATGGAATTTTGGCCCAAACTAATGGTGGTATAGAAAATAAATCTGATAACAAAAAGGGTTGGGGAAAAAAAAACAAATTTGGTTCCATCATTTATCAATGTTTTATTTACAATTCCATTGAACATAAAATTTATAATTGTTTTCATAAGGATGGAGCTCAAACAATGTTTGCAAAAAAGGTGGTGGCATACCTAAGAAATAAGATGTTGTTAACATGGTTTTAGTAGTTATAACATGTAATCAAATACTTGAAAATATGGTATTCAAAGAAAAATAACCTTTCAAGAACATGAACTTAGATGATTGTTAAGAAAAGGAAAAATCTCAATGTTCGTTTGAAGAAACTTCTAAAAACATACTACATAAAGAGCCACCAAGGGATCTGCCTAGAGCCAATATACAAATTATAATTAAAGCCAATCACATAAGAAATTTCAATTTGGATACCAAAAATCAATTTACAATAACTACTAAACTTATTGATTTGACTAGATCTACCATTATTATTATAATTACTAGAATTATCATAAGTTTTTCAATTTTGGAGGGTATCACCCAATAACTATTAGACAATAAACATACCTTTACCTTGGCTAGCTCTTCAAGATCACTTCAAATTTGAAACAATATGTCGTTGTTAACCTTGGCCTTCGAAAAAAAAAACCATTACATCAGGACCTAATATGGTTATTGCTTCGGTGGTGATTGATCTTCACATGGCTGTGATATAGGTTCAAGTTGACAAGAAAATTGTTGAAGATGTCCTATTGGATGGAGGATCCAATGTGAACATCATGATAAAGGAATTTTGGAAAAGGTTAAGACTCCCTAATCCTAAACCAACACAATATACACTCTGGATGGTAAATAAACCATCACCAAACCAGTTGGACTTATTAAACATCCCAAAATCTAAACCCATGGAATTCCATACATTGCAACATTCACGATAATGAAAAATAATGTGTTGAACTCCATTTATTTAATGTTGTTAGGCAACCATGGTTACATAATGCATGTGTTACTCATGATTGGGGAACAACATGATCACCATTGAAGGTAATGGCATGATGTGAACCATTGGCATAACAAAATTTTGGATAATAATACTAAACGTCCTAAGATTTTGTTGTGTTAAAATTTGATGGAATCACAAACAAATAAGAAGAAATATTCTTTGTTGTTTATAAAACAACATTTTTCTTCTTATTTGTCTGTAAAACCAAATTTTTTTAAAATTGAAAACTTCACATTATCGAAACCAAACATTTTCACTAATGTATTTTTTAGTGTAAAAGTTAGCACACACATTCAAAGGGATAAATCCAAGTAAATATTACCTTGGCACACATCAAAGTCCAAGATTTGGATATTGCATGTTGGACATTACTTGAGGATCACTAGGTAAGACTCCTTCATTTGGGAATTATTAACAACCCTGAGATAGAAAAACTAAATGCAACATTTTATGGATCAATTATTATAAGCACTAAAAGTTTACTCTCAGTTTATAAGGACATTTTCATGTAAAATTGTACCAATTTCAAAGGAATTCCACCTCGTATTGTTCAACATTGCATCAAGTTCAACATAACCATTCCATTTGGTCATCATTAAGTAAAGTACTGAATGAACCCAAATTATGTTGTAATAATCAAGTAGGATTTGGACAAGCTTTCAAATGTAGGTTTCATTGCCCCAATGGAGGGAGTTAATTGGCTATCACCAATTGTCATTGTACCATAAAAGAACAAGAAGTTCAAGATCTACTTGGATTTTTGATGACTCAATGTTGCCACCAAGAAACATCCATATCCTTTACCTCTTACTAAATAGGTTTTAGATGAAATAATAAATCATGAGTTCTATTCATTTTTGGATGGAACTTTTGGTTATTAGTAGATTATGATTGCCCTTAAAGACAAGTATAAGATTGCATTTATCATTAATTAAGGAACATTTGTATGGGTAGTCATGCCATTTAGGTTCAAGATTGTTATAACAACTTACCAACATGTGGTGAATACAACTTTTAAGGATTATTTTGGAATGTTCATGAAATTATTTTTGGATGAGTTTAATGTGTTTAGTGTTTTGAACACCCATTTAACAAAGCTATGATTATGTTTTAAAAAGTGCAGAGAATTCAGTATAAGCTTGAACCCCAAATAATGCATGTTCCTCATGCATTTGAACGTCGTCCTTGGTTATGTGGTATCCAAGGAAAGCAAATTACTAGATTCAAAAAAAAATTGGTTATTGTCCACATGCCTACCTTAAAAGCACTTTAGAATATTTAGGTTTTCAATGACATGGCATATTACTACTAATGTTTTATCAAGGATCTACTTTCATTATGGCTCCCATTACCATTATAGCAAAATGCCAACATGTTTGGGAGGAAATCAAGTAACGTTACATGGACACACCGATCTTAATTTCATTTCACTGGAAATTTGAATTTCATATTCACACACATACTTCTAATTTAGTAGTTGGGGTTCTGTTAACACATAACCTTATCTTAAAATGTGACTAATCAATTGCTTATGCATCGCAATTATTCAATAACATTGGATGAAATTATATGATGATTTAAAGGGAAACATTTGCAATGGTGTATGTTCTTCCCAAATTTTGTCATTATTTGTTGCATAAAAAATTGATTTTCTATGTGGACCATATGGCGTTGTTATACTTGGTTTAAAAAACCTTAGGTTTTAGGGAAAATAGTGAAATGATTATTTTTTTGTTAGAGTATGATTTTTCAATAATTTATAAACCAAAGAGTTTTGTTGCGCATTACCTTGAATGTTCGATATCAAAGAACCAAATGGAGTACCTGACCAAATAACATACATTATTATTATTTTCTTACAACTAGCGTGGCTATAAGAAATTTTTTAGTATTTCATTATTGGAAATTTTTTAATTCATTATAATAAAAAGTAGAGGAAGAAGTTAGCCTTGAGAGTTTTACATTTTTTTTTAGTATAGGGAAAACTATACCATCAAGGTCAAGACCAAGTTCTGAAAAATTATTTTAAATACTCAAAAAATACCCACAATGCTACGTGAAATGCATGAGGATGTTATTTAATATTGCCAAACTTGTGACAACTATCAATGAACTAATAATTTAATACAAAACAACATAACAAAATTGTTAACTTCATTGTTGGTATAACCTTTCATGAAGTGTAGATTGAATTTTGTTAGCCTAATCAAACCCATTAGGGTGTAGTCATAATAAAATGAACCAAAAAAGATGTTGAATGGGTCTTAATAATAGTCAAGATTAGAGAAATATTAATGTTTTACCATTTAACACCACGATAATCCTAGGAAGTTGTCATTTCATATTCATACGAATATCAAGGAATTCAAACAAAAAATCCATTTGATAAAATTTTAAGTGTAAATTTCAATTTAAGACCTTTAAAAGTTAAAACCTATTGCATCATTTTAGATTGAATCAATTTTACAAAAGATTATCAAAAGCACTCATATGATATTAAAAAATCAATGCGAAAAAATTAAAAATATAAAGACCTATTAACCACATTCAAAAAACACTTATACCCTTAAATATATGAATTAAAAAATTTCAAAAGTCATTTGCCACATATAAATGGGGTAAAATATACATGATGTTTTAAAAAGGGTTGTAGTTTATTATATAAAAATAAATAAAAAAATTGGTTATGGTTTTAAATTATTATCATTTAAAAGATGAAGCACATAATTTACAAGGAATTGACACGTTTTCAATTTTTCATATTTATTCAAAAATATAAAAATATAAACATGCCACCTACTTAAATAATTGTATCCATTTTTCATAACAATTTGTAAAAAAAAAAAAGTAAAAAATTCATTTGTATGAAGAAAAAAAAATTTAGGTAGAAGGACATGCAATCCTTTTTTAAAGTAATGTTGTTGGCTCGTTTTATCTTGTTTGTGCCCATCAATAGGTATATTGAGAACAAATACATTTTGGTAGCAATCGATTATTTCATCAAATGGGTGGAGGCAAAGGCATTGCACATTAATATGATTGTCCTAACTACAAAATTCATACATGAGTTCATTTTCATGAGGTTTGATTATGATCAAAACACTCATTTCATTGACAATGCTATTGAAATTGTTACAAATCATTTTTTATTACAACATACGACCTTGACCATTTATTACCCACAAGGTAATGACTAAGCAAAATCCATCAACAAAATCATTGGTGTGCTTTTTACTAAGCTGGTGAATGAAAACCATGTTGATTTAAATGAACAACTACACATAATTTTGTATGTTTATCACACAACATTTAAAGTACCACATGACACACACCATTTTAACTAATTTATGGCCTTTATGCCACGTGCCATTTTTAGGCCTAACCTAGGTGATCATCTAGGTTAAGTTTAGACTTACGCCACATAGGTTAGGTTTAGACTTACGCCACTTAGGCTAGGCTTAGACTTGAGCCACATGGCATCTATTAAAAATACCATATTTTTTTTGGGTTTAATTAGGGTTGAACCTTTTTGATTGGCTCATCCCAAAATGTAATTGCATTTTAATCTATAGATTATGATTTTAAAATGCTTATGTGCTTATCTTTTTTAGATAACTAACTATCTAATTGAAACCATGCACTTTCTTTTTTTAAATTTTCACATTTTTGTGTCATCGCCATGTAATCATTTGTTTCTTTATGTGAAAATGTGATTTGTTGTTTTAGAGTTTGTGCATTTGAATGTGTTTTTTTTTGGCATCCAACATACGAGTTCGTTAGGAAATAATGTTTGTTTTAATTTTTTTTCATTGTATAAATGTATAGAACAAACATTGAAACCACTTTGGATTTGAAAAACAACCAAAACTAGATATCTAATGTTTTGTGATGAAAGATCAATCATATTAAAAGACCTTATTAGGGGGAGTATTTGGGTTGTGATAAAGCAAAAGAACTAAGGAAAGAAAAATGTTAATGTGAGGGAAATTTTAAATGAAAGAATGAAGTTTTGAGGTAGCAAAAAAAAATCTAACAATGAATTATTTTTTATTAGATTTTTGTTTTGGTGCATATGTCATTTGTTTCTACGAAACAAAAATGTATTTCATGTAGTTGTAGTTGTAACTATATGTTGACCTTGGGATTCGTAAAACTTTATTTATAAAAAATATATAATTAAAAAATAACATATTAATCCAAGGGCTTGTCAATTGTTAAAACATTTAATCACTATTAAAATTCTAGGTTTTTCAAATGTTCCAAGTTGATTAATTGGTCTTTTTCAACTAATGGACATGTCCATTTTGACAAAATGTTCAAGGCATGTATTTTTTGACCAACTAACTTGACTAGAGTGACTTATTTAATCAATACATTAAGTTTAAATTGAACGTTGGAATGTCATTTTGATTTTTTTCAATGTTATAAATTGTTTAATTTTATAATGATATTGCGTTAAAGGCTCTAATGTTGAATTGAATTTGTCATGGAACAAAATTAACAATTATTGTTTGCAATGTTAATGTAAGAAATGACACATTTAAGATTTCATAATGAATGACATTTGCTTTTATTTATCATAATTTTATGTTAAGTAGGTTTTTTGGTTTATCGTTGCTTTCAATTTTAACCATTTTTAGAATTGTTAATTTTAAAAAAATAATAATGTGTGATGATGCATTGTTCAAACTTTTGTGTACTTATATATAAATAGTATTTAAAATATATTTCTTTTATCCAAAGATTAATTACATGCATTATAATAAGTTATGAAGAGGGTCATGATATTTCAACCATCTTAAGGTGGGTTGGGAGGGGTTTAAAAAATAAAATGGTTTTAAACAAAAAATTTGCATGGATTTTCTTATTTTTGTATTTTATTTTTTGGTTTAAACAAGTTGAAATCATTAATAAATTGAAAAAAAAATCTATTATCAAAATCACAACGAAATGTTTTATACATCACATTTGTTTTTTAAAGCATTGAATTGTGCAATGCTTTCATACAATATGATTTAATTTTCGACTTCTATTTTTTTTAAAAATTATAAATTTCAAAAAAATTATAAACCATTGGCACCAACTATCATGTTTACCATATGGTTCAATACAATTAAAAATAATGATTTAAATATGAAAAAATAAATATTTAAAATCATTGTTAATTCTTGTTATAAATGATGATTAAACTTATCATGTGTGCATACCTCATGCTTATCATTTTATATAATAAGCTAGATAAGTTAAGTTAGTTTAAAGTTGAGGGAAATCCATTTATGTTTATTTAGATATATTTAAAATGTATGTAATTTATTTTGGTTCACCTAAATTTATGTATGACATATTTACTGTTTATTTAAACCCATTTAAGGCTTACCTAATGTTTATTTAGTGTCGACTTATGCTTTCAAGATGGCTTAAATGACTATTAAATAGGTTATCCTAAAACATGATTTCAAAATGATTAAATGGACAAGGCCATTTTATTGAATTAAAATTTACTAATTCAATATCTTTGACATGAAAAACCTTTCATATTATAATTACTTTACAAAGAAATTATCATTAGTATTATCACATGCCATTTTTTATATTACACCACCACGTTGAACCAACACACATTGAATTTTTTTCGAATTATTAACTAGGTATCAAGATGTAATGATGTAAAAAATATTAAGAAAATTAATCAAAGGCATTGTCCATTTTTGTTGTGATCATATAAGCACAATGTTGTGAGGATGCTAAAAAAAATGTTTTCATGGTTTTGGAATTTATTTTATTTTTTCAATTTTTCAATACATATCACACACATGAAAATATTGGGATATTGTGT
>Ga0116228_10003312_pt1 | contig 14137 bp, 3 predicted proteins | sample S1TSphfallax_2_FD_89694 | JGI IMG/M metagenome (GOLD analysis project Ga0116228, IMG submission 89694) | Host-associated microbial communities from peat moss isolated from Minnesota, USA - S1T2_Fc - Sphagnum fallax MG | ecosystem: Host-associated > Plants > Peat moss > Unclassified | place: USA... | reverse complement strand
TATTGTCAAAAAAAAAAAAAACCATAGCAACTTCCAATAGAAAAAGAATAAAAAGATTTCAAAAGATGCATGTGACAAGAATTTAAAAAAACAAGAAATCCAAAAGGTTCCAACCATGTAAAAGGTCGTTATATAAAAAAATCATTCTACTAGTTATATAACAAATTTTGAATTAGAATTATTCATTTTAGCCTATTATGGAAAGGAACATGGTAGGATGAAATATTATGGGAACCTATTGTCATCCTATGTAAATCATTTTAGATGAAAATTCATCATCACTGGAATTACAATTATATCTATTGTTTAGTAGAATAACAATTAGCTTACCCTCAAGACTACAAAGATCTTAACAACTTGAACCAATATATTCAATGATTTTTATATACACAAGTAAGGGATTGTCCATGCATGGCCTATCTCCAATAATCAATTCACAACATAACTACAAATTTCATGGACTGCATGGTGTCAAAAATGCAAATGGACAACAATAAAATTGAAAACTTTGTCCTCAAGATTAGATTTATGAAAAACACCATAACATTTGCAAAGGAAACATTTGCAAGCTTCAAGCACCTTACATCCCATTGGCCAAATGAAAGACACATTTTTTCAAAACTAACCAATAAAAGCAAGCCAAATTAGTTAAGGTGCCCCAAGCAAGCCTAAAAGGGTACACTCCTTGATATACTCCTATTTTTTTTCCCCATCGATATAATGAATCGAAAAGTTTAAAATATTTTTAAATATAACAAACTAAACCACCATATATCTAAAACCATCAATATTGTACATTTTACATCCACAAGTATGGTGAAAGAAAAGGATCCATAATACAAAATATACAAAAATATATAAAATAGATGTGGAATAAGCTTGTGATTAGGGATGAAAAAAAGTATAAATGGTTAATCTATATGTTAGAATGGGAGTGTTAAAATGTTTTGAATGATTAACTTTAGTAAATTGGCACTTCATAATTGTTCTAATAGGATCGTAGGCTTAACCCTAGGTGCGAGAAAAAAAATTGTTCAAATTGATGCCTTGAATTGTTTTCAAAAGTTGCTTTAGTGAACTATTATTTACATGTTGCATGCAAACAACATGCAAATTGCAAGGAAATTTAAACAAGAATTTGGAATTATAACACAATTTTTAAAGTTTACTTGAAGACTTTACTCAAGTGTTTTTCCTATTGATACTTGTGGTGTTTGTTTGTTAAAATGTCTATTCCTCTTGTTTTGATGTGGAATAGAATTCAGGACAAGTTTGAATGTTGTCTTTCCATTTGTTTGCTTTGGATGATGCATTTGTCACCTTAGCTTTAGTTTGAACCAATCTTGGTCAATTATTGGGATTTATAAAAATTGTAATAAAATTAAGTCTAGATCTTTTTTGGTAAAAAGGAAGACCCTCTAGTTTTGGGTGTAGAAAATATATTTTCAAAAATTAAAACCCATTGGTTTTGGGTTGGTCAAATTTTCTTGACCAATGAATTTGGGTTTGATAGGTCCAACCTTTACAAGAATCTTTGGTTTTAGTTTAGATCATGGTTAGTTCCAACTTATTCTTGGGGATGGTTCCAAAGTTTATTTCTAAGAAATTTTGATTTTTATGGATTTTGGTGTTCCCAAAGTGTTCCCACCATATTCCCATGATCTTCCATTAACTGCCAAATGGGTTCCTAAAGTGTTTATATAATTGTGGACCAGACATTGATGCTACTCCTATCAAGACAAGAGGTTTTTGGATAGGAAAATAAACTAAAAAAAGCCAAACATAAAACAGGAAGAATATTGCCTTCAGGAATATAATCTTGTTTTCAATCTAGAATCAACAAAAAAAAAACTCAAGAAACAGAAGGTATTCTGAAATCCATAATGAAAAAATGGGAGGGGGTTAGAGGGTAACTACTTTCCAATCCCTAGAAAGTACCTAATTCAACCAAAAATACCATCATACTTATTTGTCCCCTCTGTTAGATTGATGCCTTCCACCAACTATTTGTAAACCATTCTGCAATTACCTTCCAACAAGTTATTAATTTTCAAAGGGAGTGTGTGAAGGTTATGGAACTTGATGTGTTTTGTTTTATTAATTAGTTAAAGGGGGTGCACATAACACTTTGTCCGAAGGGAAAGATTTCTCCTCAAGAAGGAGATGTAGAGTGTGAAAATGTTTGATGTTAATTACATTCGAGACCCTACTTAGTCTTAAGAGCCAGATCCTTGGACCCGAATGCAACCTGAGAAAAGACCCTTGGACCCATTCTAGATCTGAGTCTAATCGACCTTGGCTTTTCTCAGGTCGCATTCAGGTCCAGATCTTGAGGTAGGGTCTTGACCTGGGCCACTCGAATGGCAGGCCTGGTCTTGCGTAGACCCACTAATTCTGGTTGTTATAACTGACTTTGGCCTGGTTATAAGAAATGAACCTGAACCCGGATTTGGCCAAATACCCAAAACGGGCCAACACTGCTTTGAACTTTCTGCCCTTCCTTCAAAAACTCGCATACAACAATAGTATTTATTGCTGACAAAGTGCATTTCAGTTGCAGTGGGTTATATGTCATACGGCTGCCATGTGAAAAGCTGATTTTCTGTGGCCATACCATGATGGTGAAAACTGCATATATACATACTCGTAGATTTACTTTTGTGGTTCCTAGTCTTGGAATATAAGAGCAAGCTGTTCTCTCCAAGTTACCAGGTAAAAAAGTGCATGGGCTTCAGGCCTCCTTTGTGTGTTTCCAGGAGCCATCCACTGAAATGCATTCATAATCTATGGAGGAGGGTTTTTCAAACAAAGGTATAAGGGAGTGGGCAATCACCTATCAGGTACCTGAAACTTGTTAAACAATCTGGTTTGGTGGAATTCCCAGTGCTGTCCATCCCCCATGTTCAAACTGGACATCCTCCTCAACACTTGTTTCTAGGCCACTTCCCTAGTAAGCCCACATGAAATTCCTGAAACATAATTCCTGTGTGCATAATAGGAAAACTTGGATAGGACGGATTCACTGTTGCAGTGTTTCAAACGTTCTACTAACTATGGGCCACCCACGGCTGTGCCTTCACCTTCTTGAATGGGACCACATCACACACAAGAAATGTTAGATTTGGACTCACAGACTCTGATTTAGTCTCTAATCACGCGGGATATTTGTAATCTTCATAAGCAATTTAGAAGAATTTGGCGGTTTTTAGTTTTTGTGATGGTACAAGTGGGGTGCTGATTTTCCCAAAGACCCAGGAGAGACCCTGATTTACCATTGGCCTTGCATGAACCAGCAATTACACGCACATATCATAAAACCCTTGTTTTTTTTTTTGGGATTTTGGCTAATTAGCCAAGCACATTTTTGATTCATTGGCAACAATAGACCACACAACATATGAACATCCAGAATTAGAGTAGACCACACTAATTATGATGATAGAACCCTTCCAAATACTTTGGATGCACATATTGGAAATCACTTTTATATACATTGCGTACATTAACCAGTCAAGTTACCCTTTGTGGTAGAACAAGTTGTATATGGTTACTTGGTTTTATACTGCAAAAATGTTTGTGTTCTGGGTGTAAATGCCTCTTGTATTGTGTATTTGACCACCATTCATCTGATGCAACACAACATGGTTTTTCCTATTGCAGTAGGCCTGGCTCAGGACAATTGTTGAGTAATATCTGGAACTAGTTGTGTGATTTTTTTCTTTTTCAAAATTTTCAAAGAAAGTCTTTGTGGGTAAGGTTCTGGTATACGTGAACACTTGACTGGTGGTTCTCCAAAAATCAATAAATGAGTTCTGAAAAAAACCCTTGCTTGAGGCTCTGAAAAAAAACGAAAGAATCCCATTTCATATGTAACCAAAAGAATCAAAAGAAATCAATCATACGATAATTTATAATGCTGTCCGTTCATTCCTGGTCCTTTGATGAAAAGTGTGGCTCCTTTGAAAATCTGCAAACACTAGAAACCAAATTAGGTTCTTCTAATCTGAAAAGTTCCAAAACACTAACATCAAAGGTTATTCACAAAAATTAAGAACCTCACAAACACTGCTTGAAACCACACAGTTTATCTCACATTTCTGTGTCATAAGCCAAGGCCTACTCCGGGAGGAAAAAGCGATATTCTGCTGCAGTGATGTGTACTAACAACGATAGAGGAGGGGTGTGTGCTTGAGATTGGATTCAGGGGAATATCTGTCATGTCTCCGAAATGGGCAGTTCTACTGGGTCACACCTTTTAGGACGATATTTCAAATCTCAACAACCCATTGCACACAACTGTTTAGATGGTAACTCAAATGGTCAAATAAGCCTCAACAACCGATTGCACACAACTGTTTAGATGGTAACTCAAATGGTCAAATAAACGGGGCGGGCCTCTTCGTCTCTCAGACTTTTGTTTTGCTCTGCATGGGGCCACTGGTACCTTAGCCATGTACATACAACTGGACTCTACTCCTTATTAGTCCTTGACCTAATGGTCACCGCCTATCTATTCATCTATTAGAGATTCTGTTTAAAGTTCATAGCATGAAGTGGATGACACCAATAAGAATCAGTGTTCGTTCTCATTTTTGTGAGGAAACAGAAGTGGTCATCCATCCATAATATGATTCTCGTCAAATATGCCTATAAAACTAGAAAGTCAAAAAATTAAGCATCCATCTACATTTCTGGCTACCTATTGAAAACCTAATATGGAAATCTGGAGATTTTTTATATTTTCAAATCTTCCCAATTCAAGCTCTTTTATACAAAAGATCCATGAGCATTTTTTTCAGCAAAATTTCACCACTTTGCTTTAAAATATCCTATACAACTCATTCAAAGGATTTTTGTGAAAAGAGTATACCAAATCCACTGGATCTTGAGGATTTTATTTTTTTTCCTGAAATTGCCATATTTAGACAATGGGTTCATTCTAGCACGTTGCAAAAAATATACCAAGATTCTTGAAATTGTCTACTTTCCTCTTTGACCTATAGCTAAATTTGGCTAATTCCTCTTGTGAGTGATGTGTGATAGTAAATTAAAAAGATTTCAAGTTGTGAAATTTGAAAATTCACCAAGAAATCATTCGATGAGTACGATGTCAAAAAACAAATATACTTTTTCTAGCAAAAGATCACCAAATTTCCTTTGAATTTTTGGTCCAGCTACTTGATGATTTCAAGGAAAAATATATCTTTTCACCTAAAATTGATCATGGAAATTGCCACTGCATTTGTAATATGTATTTGTACATTGTGAATCTATTAGGCTTGAACAGTAAGTGAACATTAACTGTTTTAATTCTAAGTTCTGCAATGGCATTAAATGAAAGTATGTTAGAACAAGAATTTAATTAATTTAAGATTAAATGATTAATTTAGGTACTTTACTCAACCTGGCGGGTGGGATGAACTCCACTTGGTGGCCATAAGACTTAACAAATTTGTGATCATTTTAGAATGCCATTTTAAAACATATTTCAAAAAATAAGTTATTGAGCAGACATAGCAATGTCACTTGGAATAATAGCCAAAACAAATATTAATACAAAAAAAATTTGAAGAACATAAAACATTTTAATATGATGGAATTCAAGTTAAAATCAAATCGATACACAATGACAAACTTTTAAACATTTTATAAACCTCATCAAATTGAAGCCAAAATTTGAGATCACATTTTGGTACTCAATCACCTTGTGGTCAACAATTAATATTAAATTATCTTATGTTTCAGTGAAAGCATGTTAAAATCTACAGAAAAGCTAAATTCGTATTTAAATCATGTTTTTGAAAATACATGAATTTTTTTTCAAGTAGTTTTTTTTTTTTTTCAAGCATCTTAATATTGATGTGATGAACATTTCAATATATCTTACAATCCTAACCTTTTAAAAAATAATATAAATTTTGAGATATTTTTGGGGTACTTTTTCAAGTCCAAATGATAATATGACATAAATTGTTTTAAGAAGTTAAAGGGAGCTTGCTAGAGATGCGCAATCTAAAAAGTAAAGGTTTCATTTGATTTGGGATGTTAAAAGAAGGTTGAAATTATTTTAAATTATTTTTTTCTAATTTAAAAAAAGAAATCAAGGATACAAGTATGTACATTTCACCTTGATTGCACATGTTTAAAACTTATCAAACAAACTATAACATAATTAGTAGATTTGAATTATATACCATGAAGGAATATTGCACTTGGTGGGCACCATGTGTTTTTTCTTTATGTTAAGCTTAAATATATACATCCATACATACATACATACATAGTACATACATGTTTCTTACCATATCCTATTACATTGCATCTGTAAGACGATGCACAAAAAATACAAATATAATAGTGAAAATAACTAAATGATAAAATGACATTGATATACCACCAATATTTTATTGAAGTCACAACAACATCCTTCATAAATTACTTGATGCATTAGCGACATCAAAATTGACTTAGTTAACTCAATTAGTACAAATAACAGTAATAGTATCTTGATTTTTGTTAATTACATTTTTTTGGAATAGGGAATGAGAAAAAAAAAACTAAAATGTTGACCCATTGTTTTGGATTTGCTAAATTACATTTCTACTTGCAATTCCAACAATCATCATAAAAATTTCATTCATTAATGTTTGATCCTTTCTTAACTAAAACCCCCATTGAACCCCAAACATTATGAAAAAAATATTTTGATCATCCTTCACAACATCGACCACACCAATAAGCATCAAGTTCATTTTATGTTTCATTACATTCTAAATGAAAATTAGACAAATTTATCATAATGAAAAGTGACCAAACCCTTAATGAACAAGGATTAGTTATTATTATAAGTGAATTCATTAATAATAAAAATATTTTAATAATTAATTATGAATTTAAACTAGGCACCTAGGAACCTTCAGTAAGTTACTTAGTTTAAAGTAGAAACCTAACCAACTTAAACATTTAGCATACCATCTTAAGGTGCAAGTGTGAAGGTTTGAACCCTTCACCTCCTTTCACCTCCATATTTTAGGAACGTCTTTAACCATTACACCTATATTTAAATGAATGATATTATTTTGTCATATATTATTATGCGTGCATTTTTTTTATACTTTAGGCTATTCTTGGTTATTTTTTACTATTCAACCATAGGCTATTTTACTTATTCTAGATTATTCTATCATAAGCTATTATTGGTTCTTCTAGGTTATATTTTACCATAGGTTATTTTTGGTTATTTTATTGTAAATTATTATTGGTTATTCTATAGTAGGTTATTATATTGTATATTATTTTTGGATATTTTAAAGTAAGCTATTCTTGGCTATTCTATCATAGGTTATTATTATTTATTCTATTGTAGGTTATCATTAGCTATTGTAGCATAAGTTATTTTTGGGTATTCTAAGATTTTTGGTTTATTTTAGATTATTTGATTATAATTTATTTTTATTTTCTTTTTTATTTTAAAATATTCTATTTTTAATTATTATTAACTATTCTACCATAGGTTATTCTAAGTTATTTTTGGCTATTTTAAATTATTCCAACATAAGCAAGCCATAAACTACTATACGTAGGTTATTTAAATTACTTTACCATAGGTTAATCCACCTTGAAATTTTATGGAAATTTTCTAATATGTTATTTACCTTAGGTTATTATATTATATTTTAAGTTATTTTACATTGTTCTATTTTATGTTATTTTAAGTTATTATACACTATGATAAATGGCTTATAATAACATATAGTAAAATGAATTTGAATGGCCTAAGGTATAACTTGAAGTAACATATAATAGTTTAACTTAAAATAGCCTAAAGTAAAAAACTTATAATAAATTAAAGTATAATCTATGAAACCATAAGGTAGAATAACTTATAATAATTTAGGAAATAATTTAAAATACCATAAGGTATAGCCTAAAATAGGACAAGGTATGTAAAACAACATTAAAAAACCTATTTATTATAGTGATTGTCTTGTTAACTCAAATTTTGACAACAAAACAACCTAAAATGATGAGTCTATCCAAATTCCTATCGAAAGGCAAATGGTGCTCGACCTTCCAACTTCCTTGTTCAATTACAAGTTTTATAATTTCCCCCCTTGGTGCATTAACGATTACAACGGTTAAATTTATTATGTTTTACATATATTCCAATCTATTTTTAGAACAACCATTCACCTTGGAGTGCACTTGCATCTTGTTGCACATGGTAGGTATAGAGAGTCTATGGAAGAAACAAAAATGGTTGATTGAGGAAAAGGTGAGCCGCACCCCCAATGCAAAAATATTTGCAATTTTTTAAATCATGAGCAAATGTTTTTAGTCAAACACATGTTCAATGAAAAAAATGATGGCATTGTCAATATTCTTAAGGGCAACCAACTTAAACAAATTCATGAAAAGTTCATTGAATTGAATTCTTCAAATGTCTGTAACATGGTTTCAATGTTCAAGCCTCATTCGGATGGAAGTTACATCAACAACATTCTTCAATTGAAATCCAAGAGTCGTGACAATTACATCCAAGAATATTGTTTTCTTGGCCAAAATTTTAGGCAAAAAGTTTTTCTTTTCAAGATGTCAATTGATTGCGTAGGGAGTAGAATAGGCCTAACGCTCGAATGCAATGTAAAAGATATGTCCAAAATTCTTGGATTATGTTTGAACATGTCAAACATGTCGAACGTTGGACAATAATGGCTTGTCATGTTTATGATCCAAATTATTGTAAAATCATGACTATTACAATTTGTGACATGTAGTTTGAAACACAAAAGCACAACAAATCATGTGGACAAAACAAAACACCATAATGTTCAAGCATGGGTTTCATAAAATAAATTTCAAAGGATTTATGGTTGACACTAGACAACACACTTGAACCAATTGGAATGTTGTTAGAATTGTTTACAATTTTAGGGATTTGATTATCAGGATGGTTGACACAAAAGTGAACATGTTAGACTCAATTATTAAATAGGCATACCGCATAGCTAATCAAACCTAAGTTATAGGATTGATTAACACAAGGCCTTTTGCTACCATTACAAGAATCCAACATCCTTAGAAGAGGTTGACACTTGTTATGCTACGATTCGTTGATGGTGGCTCTCGTTAGGTGTTGCATGTGAAATTAGAATTCATGAATTTGGTAATTGGCTAAGTTTTTTACATTTTTACGAAAGGATTTCATGGCAAATGTGAATATTTATTCCACTAGCTATGCTTAATTTATAGTCATTTGGGTTACTTTACATACGTGGATTTTTTTTCTTTTTTTGGTATTTGTAAAAGTTCAATGACAAGGAGTGCGTAGACATGGGTGAAAGCACATTATGGGGGGGGGCATTTTGGGCATTTTCACAACATGTATATAAAATACATTTCTACAAAATGTATTACATGTAATTTTGAGTCTTTTAGTGTTTGGGCTTGATATTCATAAAGTTAATGATATCTAATATTATTTGAAAAAATAAAATAAAATTTAAAAACTTAAATTCAAGAAATAATGAGTATATTTATGGTATATACAATACAATAGAACATGTTTTTGTTTTTGGATTACACTAGGTATGGGTTTGAATTAGTCAACCAAAAAATGTTTGAAATGAAAATTTTAAAAATGACCCACCTCACATATCTTGTCATCTTCCATTCGAAAATTATAGTTTGTCAATATGTTAATTTACCACATACTTATGGTCGTCAACCCCAAAAACACACATTTGTGATATGATAATTATCAAACTCTTTTCATGGCTCACAAACTTATTTTAATCATATGGAATCAATATGTTCAATAGATATTGCAAATTTCATAAAGATCAAAAATCATTTCAATCATTTTTTGAATATATTTACATTTTTTAGTACATAGTGACATACATTTTTTTGCCACAAATATATTTTGGAATCACACAATATAAGTTGGAAAAAGGAATTTTCTTTGTGATTGAATTCGTTCTGTTATAATTTACCATATTATGTAAAAATTTTGGGAAAATATATTCCAATATTACCATGGTTAAAGTTCAAACAAGGACACCTTTGGAAAATAGTACAATGTGATAACATTTTTTGCCCCCCTACAATGTGCTTTCATCCACATGCCCACTTGCAATCTTGTAAAAATTGTGCATAACCTCTAATTGCAACAATTGGGCAAACATGGTGCATGTTTGTATGCAACGACATTTAACGACTACGTACACACATTCAAATAATCCACTTTGTATAGACATTATTTGTGAGGTTGTCCATTCGATCACAATCCTGACATTAATGAATTACTCTTATGAAGGGCCCAAGGGTCAAGCAATCCTACAAGACTTACAATAACCATGTCTAATTATGCTTTGGGGTTTTTGTTCACAACAAGGATTCAATACCTCAAGGGTGAAAAGGTTTTTGGTTTTCCAAAACAACCCACTAATTCTCCTCTTGTGGCAAAAAGTGATTCTTGTAAACCAAATTGTGTTAATTTTTTTCATCCTTGAGTGGCCATTCCTTTTCCATAATCCAACATTGTAAAGGATTTTGATGTCCATCACCATCAATTTGTTCACACAATGACTACTAGTAGTCTTTCAATGTGGGTTGAAGGTGCTAAAGATTGTGTGTGTGGATGGCCAGTGGCATATTGATCATTGCCCACCCACTTCCATTGTTAAATGTTTCGTTTTACAGAAACATACATGCATCAAATGCTTTGCAAAAATCAATACATTCAAAACCATAAGTGGGAATCTTGTTCCTTATATTATGGGTTTTGGGTTCAATTTCATATTAGAGCTTTAAAACATCACAAGCATTGGATTTGTGCCAATGACTTAAATAGTTGTGTGGGTGGGATTGCATGAAAGTACACCATCACTAGGTTAAAAATTCTCAATATGTTTGGCCAATCCAACAAGGCACTAACTTGATTTAGAAAGAAATATTATGTCTAGAGGAGGCTGGGTTTCTTTTCGATGTTGGACATAAGAATAATGCTTGGAATCTATTTATAGGCCAACCATTTGTGGCGATTGATATTAATGGTGGAGTGCCTATTATTTCCTTCCAAAACCTCCTCAAGCTAGTAGATGCGAATAGTTGGCCTACAACTTGTTCAGTGGTAAAAAAAGGAGACAATTTGTAACGTTCAAATTGTCACAACAAGATACCAACAACTAGGAGCCCAATAAACTACTTTTTTGAGCAAATTTTTTTCGCCATGTTAATGTCCAAGCCCCCAAGTATGGATGAATCAATGACATGTTCTTTGGGAACAAATGTTACAATTTCTCAGGTTGTTCTTGCATAAACCTTGTCAAAATGTTTGTAACTTCTTTGGGTGGGTGTTTACCTTGGGTGCAACGTATGCACATGTACCATATCCTTTAGAACATAATGTAGCATGGGCAAACAAAAAAGTTCATTCATTATGCCACTTGGAATCGGGACAAGGTTCAATGTTCTTTAATGTGAGTTAAAGCTATTGAAAGCCAATGAATATGGCTACATTTGCATTAATTTCAATGTGTTTTTTTAATTCATACAATTCAAAAGAATATGTGTAAACAATTACAAATTCCTAGGACTACATTGTAAATGTATTGGTTGCAAAGCTCAATAAACTATTAATAGTTAGGACTACATGGCCAAGAGACTTTAATGTGCCTCATGTCTTTGTTTATCATTCTGTGAATTGTTTTACTATTTCTATCTTCAAAATATGTCTTGAACTTTCCATAATGTTTGAACTTCAGTGATTGTGCTAATATTTAAGTTGTAATAAGAAACATCTTCCATGACGTTAACCTTCAAATATTTCATTCATGAAATCCCTTTCCAACCCATTGCACATGTGGTAGAATATTCCATATCACGTCATGAAATATTTTACCACATGGTAGATTTTGCATCCACATGACATTGGAATATATTAAAAATATACCTACCATGGCATGGAATATTGGAAAATGACATTGGAATATTTTCAAAATATTCCTTCTTCATTTGGGCAAGTTCATTTGATCACTATTCACTATTCAATGTTGACTTGCTAATGTCATTACACATCCATTAATTGCCATGTGGTTTACAAAGCATGTATCCTATAATTTTTCAAGGTGTGATAAAGGTCAGAAAAAACTATATGTGGGGATGGGCTTTAGCATATTGATTAGTGCCATCTTAGTTTTACAACGCAATGTTCTACATTGTAAATAAATACAAGTGTCAAATGCATAACAAAAATCAATACACACAAAATGATAACTTGGACCTTCGCTCCATGTTATTTTGATTTTTTGGTCCAATTTCAATCTAGGGTTCTTGAGCACCGTAAACATTGGTTCTATTTAAATGACCTTAAACATTGGGTGGGTAAGTCAATGTGAAAATATTTAGTTACTAGGTCACAACTCTTGATTATATGGCTAGTTCAACACATTGTCAACCTTATTTAGAAAGAGATATCACATTTGGAAGAGGTTGAATTTCTCTTCAACTCCAAATGCAAGAACAACCTTCAGAGTCTATTTGGAGGTGAACCTTCTACTACATGCAATTGCCAAGGTCTTTCTATTTGCACACATAATCTAATTAGGCCTATAGATGCAAGTAATTGGCCCACATATTGTTGTGGCAAGAAGGCGAAAAGACCTTCAATGTTCATATTTACACAACACCACACCAACAACTAAGAGGCTGGTAAATTATTCATTCATGTGATTATTTTGCCCCTTGTAAATGTCTAACCTCCAAAGTATGGACAAGTCTACAATATATTCTTCAGCCACAAATGTTTTGATGCAATAATTAGAAATTACCTAGGTTGCTCTTGCATATATTTTGTTGTCATATCAACAATTTCCTTGGGTGGGCATGGGGCATGGGTGCAATGTAAGCACATGTATCATATCCTAAAACATAATGTATTATGGGTAGATTGAAAAGTTCATTCATTGTCCCACATGGAGTTGGGACAAAGTTTAATGTTTGTTGGAACGTGTTAAAGCATGTGAGAACCAATGATATTATAATAAAGTTGCATTTGCATGAAATTGTTTTGTGCCTACAACATTTTCACTATTCATAATTCGATATGTGTACACAACTAAAATTGGCCATTTAATGCTAGTAGAGAAGTTCAAAGGATTAAGTAGGAAGAATTAATTCCACGTTGTTATGAAAATCATTGGTAAATATGTTATAGTTCTATCATCCTTGGAGGGGTTGATTCTTTCTATTATGGTGAATGCTCCAAAGTTGGTTTCCATTCTTCAAAAGCCCCCCAAGTTAATGCTACAAATCAAAACCACCATTTAACAAATAAATACAACAACAAAGCAATTTACATGTGTCAGTTGGACCCTTCTCCACATAGCAAAATATTTTGCATGTTAGCAAAGAATCTTCTACCAAACAAAAAGTGAATCCACATGGCATGAAAATATGCAAAAGAATTTGATGATGTGGCATGGAATATGTTATAAAGATTCTTTGTTGTTCACTTGAGCCCACTCACCCACTCACCACTTGTTTGTTGTTCACCCGCTAATGTTGCTGAACTTAATCTCCCATCTTTTTGAAAGATTTGCTATTACCTAGTACCACATGGGGGTGGGTAAGTTCATACATGTGACCATCTTGTGATGCAACATTATTTATTTTATTGGTGTAATCACATGATTTACCATTGTTCCCCATGAAGTTCATCTAAATGCCATGATTCATATTTTTCACAATCTGAAATGGTTTCTTGATCTCACCATTCATTATTAGTGAAGGGGAAATATAATTTTTTCAATTTACACTAACAATGACTATTTGGGTGATCTCGACAATCATAGACCAACTTCAAGGTATGTGTTTAAAATGGGCTCAAATCTAATCTCATGGAAAAACAAGTTGCAAAAAAAATTAGCCTAATCTAGTTTGCACTAGTAAAAAATTTACATTTTGCAACTATCATTTGTGATTGATTTTTAGTTACAAATGGCACATACAACTAAAAATTATTGTAGTTGCCTAAGACAAGTCACACAATTTTCAATTGCATGTGACAATCCATACTTGACATGTATATACCATGTATGAAATGTAGCTACATGCAACTAAATGAAACCTTTTG
>Ga0116228_10003311_pt1 | contig 14139 bp, 10 predicted proteins | sample S1TSphfallax_2_FD_89694 | JGI IMG/M metagenome (GOLD analysis project Ga0116228, IMG submission 89694) | Host-associated microbial communities from peat moss isolated from Minnesota, USA - S1T2_Fc - Sphagnum fallax MG | ecosystem: Host-associated > Plants > Peat moss > Unclassified | place... | reverse complement strand
GTGTTCGGACTCGCGGCGGCGCTTTACTTGCACGACTTCACCTTCGGCGGTCCGCCGCAGGGTCACATCGCCCTGCGCCTCGACGGTCACGTTTCCGTAGTCGAAGCTCAGCGTCGCGAAATCCAGCATTCGCTGCGACGTCGGGCCCCAATCCGATCCGTAAGTCCACACCGAATCGAGCTTCAAGACCGGTACCGGCTCGGTGTCGATGACGCGCAGCGCCGAGGTGTCATGCGCCGGCGGCAGCGGCAGATCGGGCGCCATGTCGCGCAGCACCGCACCGACCAAAGGTGCCTCCTCGAGCGAGATGGCCGGCATCGAGAGCAAATCCGCCATGCGCGACGTCGAGCACGGACACTCGACCACCCCGGCCTCTCCGGTGCGGACATCGACGTACCAGAAAGGATCCGTGGCAATGAGCATCGTCGCAGGCGGATCGGTGATGAGCACAGGGCGCAGGCGCCGCGATGCCTGCGGTTGCCACTCGAGTGACCCAGGCCGCGGAGCACCCGCGCGCAATTCACGCGGGGTACTCGAGGCGCCGCTCCCCGCTTTGGCGTAAGCGCGGCCGGTCGCGATCACTTGCTGCAATAAATCGCCGCCCGAAGAGCCGCGCAACACCAAGCCCCCATAGTCGTGGCGGTCGCGGCCGAACCACAAGCGTCGCAGCAGCGTCAAATCCTCCTCGCTTAGGAACTTCATCGGCTTGACGAGCGCGGCTTCAACATTGTTCCAAGGCTCATCGAGCGTCCGAATCGTGCCATCCGGCTTGACGCGCGCCTTGTACAGCGTGACTTCGTGACCACGGTATGAAGGACAGATGACATAAGCGAGCGCAACGGTTGCCTTGGGCGTCGAGGACTTCCCCGGGGGCGAGGTGCTGTGCCGCACCCGAAAGGCCTCGAGCCACTGAACGAGCTCGGGACGTACGCCCGTCGGCGCCGCCTTCGGCACGAGTTCCAAGCCCGCGATCAAGAGCGCCGCCACGTGCTTGCAGTCGTATCCCACCGGACAGGAGCATTCGCCGTCGACGAATAATTCGTCCTCGTCCTGCTCAAATTCTATGTGTACCCGATAGGGCTGACGGTCCGTGCCTTGCACCCTGCCGTCGAGCACGTTGTCGGTCCACGACACGTGCGACACCGAACGGGAGTACGACCGCGCCTTGGCGACCGTATGGGCACCGAGCCAATCGGTAATTTGTGCATGATCGTAAACGACAGGCCGCATCGCGCAATTATCGTGGCGACATGCGCCGCTGTGCAAACATGCGCCGCTGTGCAAATTCGACCGGAGGATCCACCTCCTTCGTCGGCCGCCGGCCCGACAATTGCTTTCGCAAATTGCGCCGCATCTGCCACTATAAACGGTCAATCAACAATGCGGAGGCGAATTGACTGAAGGCGTCGAACCCCAGGCGGCCGGCACTCCCGGCCCCGCGCTTGACGCTTTCATCAGCTATGCGTCGCGTGACGCGCCGGTGGCGCAACAAGTGTGCGCCGTGCTCGAAAGCCGCGGTCTACGCTGTTGGATCGCGCCTCGCAACGTGGTTCCCGGCGGCCTTTACGCGGACGCCATCATTCGCGCCATCAATGAGTCGGAACTGCTGGTACTCGTGCTCTCGGCCGCGTCGGTCGCTTCCGTGCATGTGGGCAAGGAACTCGAGCGGGCCGTCTCCAAGGGCCGCCGCATCATTGCCCTTAAGCTCGACGCGACTCCGCTCACCCCCGCTTTTGAATATTTCTTGAGCGAATCGCAGTGGATTGAGCTCACACAGGGATTGGAAACCGCCATTGCGCAGCTCGCCGATGCCGTACAACGCCACTTATCGCCGCCCACCGAGGCGGCTACCCACCGAGCCGCCACGGCGTCGACCCCGGCGCGCGGCACCGTACCGGTCGCTCCCGCAATGTCAGCTCGGCGGCGCCGCGCGTGGCTCATCGCATCCGCCGCCGCGCTGGCGGTCGCCGGCACGGTGGCCATCAAATGGCGGCCCACCGGCGAGGTCGTTGCGCCCAACAAGTCGATCGCCGTCTTGCCGTTTGCCGATCTCAGCGCGAAACATGATCAGCAATACTTCGCCGAAGGCATCGCCGAAGAGGTACTCGATCGTCTCGCGAAGGTACCGGGGCTGCGCGTGGTGGGCCATAACTCGTCCTTCCAGTTCAAGGTCGCCGATATGGAGCTTTCGAAAATCGGCGCCTCACTCGGTGTTTCCTATCTGCTCAAAGGCAGCGTCCAGCGCGAGGCCGCGCGCGTTCGCGTCACCGCGCAATTGCTGGAAGCGGGCAGCGGTGCGCAGCGTTGGTCGGACAGCCTCGACTCGGTTGAGGCCGATGTCCTGCACGTGCAAGACACCATCGCCACGTCGATCGCGCGCGCGCTGCAGATCGCGGTCGAAGTTGAAACCGGCGCTCGCTCGGCGGTCAAGTCGCCTCAGGCTCTCGATGCATATCTGCGCGGCCTGCACGCTCGCGACCGGCTGAATCAAGATGGCTCTGAAACGGCCGTGGTGGATTTTCAGCAGGCATTGAGCTTGGACCCGAGCTTCGCGCCGGCGGCCATTGCGCTCGCGCGCACCTACGCTTTTGTCGGCGAAGAAGGCTGGTCACCGCCCAAAGTGGCTTTCGAGCACGCGCGCGAGACCGCGCTGCTGGCTGAGCGGCTGGACCCGCAGAGCCCGTCGCCGCACTTCACGCTGGCCGAAGTAAACATCCACTTCGACTGGGACTGGTCGGCGGCGGAGCGTGAGTTGCAGCAAGGCTTCGCGCTCGGGCCGCGCGAAAGCTACGGCGTCGCGACCGCCGCCTCCCTGGCGGCTGCGCGCGGCGATTGGAACTCGGCGCGGTCACTCGCCATAGAATCCATCGAACTCGACCCGCTGGACGCGGCCGCGGAGGGCTATCGCGGGCTTAGAGTTTATATGCGCACGGGACGATATGCCGAAGCGGAGCAATCCCTGCGTCGCGCGCTGCAAATTGCCCCGAAGTGGGGCGCCGGGCAATATTATCTGGGCGAATCCCTGATGCTGCAGGGACGCTACGATGAAGCACTGCGCGAGTTTCTCAAGGAGAACCTGGACGACGGTCAACTGGAGGGCTCCGCGATGGTGTATTTCGCCGCCGGCCGCAAAGCCGAATCCGATTCCCGGCTCGCGGCCGCCGTTGCGCGCAACGGCCCCTCCTGGCCGTCTGAGATCGCTCGGGTATTTGCGTTTCGCGGCGAAAAAGATCAGGCCATCGAGTGGTTGAATCGCGCTTATGAATTCCACGACGAAGATCTGTATTCCATCTTGGACGATCCCCTGGTACAGAAAATCGCCGATGATGCGCGCTATAAAGATCTGCTGCGAAGGATGCACCTGATCCAATAGCAGCCTATGCGCACTCGAAGCCTATGCGCGCTCGAAGCCTATGCGCACTCGACCAAAATCCCCCGCCGCACGAGCCATGCCGCGACCGACAAACCGTTCCGCGGCGCGAGCTGCGACGACCAAGCCTGGGCCAGTTGCCACGCGGTCGCGCCCGGCTTGAGCCGCCGCAGCAAGGGGGCCAGCTCCCAGTTGCCCAGATAGGCAACGGGACTCTCGAGATTCGGGTGACGCAGTGCGGACTTCACCGTCACGAAATCCCCCTCGATGCACGGCAGATCGACGAAGTCAGCCCGCGCCGAGAGCTCGAGCCGCAACCCGGTGATCGCCCGCGCATCCAGTGCCGAGACCGCCGGCACCCTTGCCGGCGCTGCTGCAGGCGCTGTCGTCGGCGCTGCTGCGCGCGCTTCCCAGAATTCGCCGCCCAGTCGCACGGCGACCGGGTGGTAGTGTTCTGCCGCCCAACGCGCATGCCGGCGAGAGGCATCGGCCAGACTGTCTCGATAGAATCGAATCGCCGCATCGCCCGCCGCGGGCCGCCGCAGCAAGGTATTGACAGTGGCAGCGGCGGCGACGGCGCTCTGGATGGCCTTCTGCACGCCGCTCGAGGAAATCGGATCGATGGCCAACGCCGTATCACCGATCTTAATGCTCGAGCGCGTGACGCAGCCGCCGTCGAAATAAGCCGTGGCATCGTGCGCCCGCACCCCTCCCAGCATTTGCGCGTCACGGCAATCCGCCGCGAGGCTCGAACCGCGCAGCAATTGTTCGAACCGCACGCGCAACGATCCGGGGCCGCGGGCTCGCTTGGCGTCGACAAAGACCAAGGTGTTGAAGGTTCCATCGGGCAACGGCACGCCCCAATACCAAGCGTCACGGCCGGCTTCGATGCGCGGCTCTTGGGGAAGTGAGCGGCCGCGCCAGTACGCATACAATGCGAGCGTCCGTGGTCCCGTGAAGGACTTGCCGGCGGCGATGCGCGCGCTGCGGCCGGTCGCGGTCGCGAGAAAATCGGCGCGCAGGTGAACAGCGGCATCGGCGTCGACCGCCACGTCGACGCGCCACTCGTGCCGGTCGCGGCAGATGTGCCGGACTCGCGCCGGTTGCAGCACCCGTACGCCGAGGTCTCGGGCCCGCTGCAGCAATAGCCGATCAAACTCGCCGCGATCGACCAACAAGCCGGGATCGCGCCCTCCCGGTCTGATCTCGGGCGCGCCACCCCACTTCACCTGCACGCTCGCCACGCGACGAACATTCGACGCCTCGACCGCGGCGCGAGCCCCGGTGATATCGAGCAGCGGCAGCAAACCGGGGCTCAACGATTCGCCCAAACGGCTGCGCGGAAACGGTGCTCGCTCGATCAGCGATACCTCGTGGCCGAGTTGCGCCATGCGCGCCGCGAAGCTGCTGCCCGCCGGACCCGCGCCGATGACGCAAATCTCAGCCACGCCAACTCACGCGGCGCCCTCGTGCGAGAGCCTTAGGTACGCTTCAATGCAGTAGTGCAGCCAGCCGCGAATGTAATCGCAGGCCGGCCGCCCCCGCCGGATGACCTCGTGATGACACCCACCGCCGCACAGATAGCGGGCCCAACAGCCGCTGCACGGCTGCTGGGTATGCACATGCCGCTCGGCGAGCCACCGCGCCTGGCGCGCAACGTCGACACCCCCCGCGAGCGTGCCCAACGCACCGGTCTCGTCCCCCACGAATCGATGACAGGCGGCGAGTTCACCGTCGGCCGAGACCCCCAGATACCCCGCGCCCGCGCCGCACGGATACGGGCGGTGCGTGCCGCGGCGAATTTCCTTGAGCGCGTTGACCAGGTTGGCGAAGGGATAGCGTTCGCCCGCCAGCGTGCGGCGCTCGAACTCGCGGCCGCAGTCGATCAGTTCGGCCAGCATCACTTGCAGCTCGGCCGCCTGCATCTCGCCCTTGCCGGAAGGAGCGCTCAGCATGGGCGCGAAGCCAACGCTGTGAAAGCCCGCGGCGATGAGATGATCCAGCGTCCGGCGCAGCTGCAAATTCGCGGGCGTGACCGTGACGCGGGCCGAGACCTGCATGCGCCGCTGGCCGGTGAGCAACGGCTTGACCCGGCTCATGATCTTATCGAAGCTGCCGCGGCCGTTCTTGTAGGGTCGCAGCGCATCGTGCGCCTCCCGCGGTCCGTCCAGGCTGATGGTCACCGCAAAGGCGTACTCCTCGAAGAACAGCGCATCCGCCTCGGTCAGGAGCGTGCCGTTGGTGGTGATGGAAAAAGTCAGCGGATTGCCGCGCGCCCGCGCCAAGTGCGCCGCGTGCCGTGTCGCGTCCTTGAGCACGGCGCGATTGACCAATGGCTCACCGCCGAGAAAGGCGAGATTCAATCGCGCGCCAGGTGCAGCGCCCGCGACCAGCAATTCCACCGCCCGTCGAGCGTCGTCCTGCGACATGTTCTTAGGCGAGGCGCCGAACTCGCCCTGCTGCGCATAGCAATAGCTGCAACCCAGATTGCACTTTTGGGCGACCGCCAGCGACAGCGCGTGAATCGGCGGTGGAGCGAGCGGACGATCGTCGATCAACGGATCGCCGTGCAGGTTATTCCGCTTCAGCAGCGCCGCGAGCTGGTCCCGTCCGCCGGCGATGCCGGCTTCGAGCTCTGCGAAGAGCCCGGCGTCAGCATCGAACAGCCGGCTGCCGTCGACGACGAACAGATGTTTCCCGCGCGCGGATTCGAACAGATGCACGTCGGGAACGCGCGGCGTCGCGGCGGCGATGCAACGCGCCGCTTCAGCGGCGCTCACGGCGCATCGCTCTCGCCAGGCGCGCCGCCCTCGCCCGGCGCATCGCGGCCGCCGATCTGAAATCTCAGCCAGCGCTCCCAGTCCTGAAATAGATCGTCGTACATGACGAGCCGCGAATCTCGATAATCATCCGGCACATAATCGCCGGTGCGTTCTTTTTGCATCCAGTTATCGCCAGTGCTCAAACCGTTGCCGGCCGTCTCGACATTGACGTAATCCGGCCGGGCCGCGGCCCAGTAGTAGCAGGAACACTCGCGATAATCGTTCTGCCAGGGCGAGCACAACCCCTGGGTCAATTCGCCGGCCTCAGCCAGGGCCTCCGAAATGACGGCCGTGTCGGCCTCGAAGAAATTCCGCACCCGGAACCTGACGCTCTGATAGTTTTTTGGCTTCTCGATCAGCGGCTGCAGAAAATCGCCGTCGTTGCCGGATTCTTTGCTGAAATCGCAGATCACCGTCTTGCCCTGGGATTCGTAGAGCACGTGCGCGAGGGCATTGGACCATTCGAGCGAAGCCAGACCATAGGGATTGAATTGCGTGGTGAGACGCACTTCCCCATCCGGATCGCTCGCCGCCGGTCCGACGATCGGCGCGGTCATCAGGCTCGACCGGCCGGTGCCCGGGACGCGCACACGCAACAAACGCCGGCCCTTCAGGCGACGCTTGCGCGCGTCGCGCAAATCCGGATCGACCTCCATCACCAGATTGTCGTACTCGCGCAGTACGATGCCTTCGAACATGCGGCGCCACACGGCGCGAAAATCCATTTCAAGCCCCGGACAGCAGTTCGCCACCGCGGCTTCGGGCCGCGAGCACACCGGGTTGCCGGCGGCCGCATAGCGCAACTGCGCGGACAAATTACGCGGCTTGAGCCGCTCCACCGTCGGCGGACTCGTCGCCGCCCGCGAGTCGAAAATCCCCTGCGTCGCCGCCTTGCGGATCGTATCGATCTGGCGCCACGTGAGCGCCAGATAATTGGTGTCGCCGCCACACATCAGCGCCGGCATCTTGCGCCGCCCACGATCGGTACAGTCCGCCACCTCGTCGGGCTTGCGCAGCAAATTGACGAACCATGGCGCGGCGCCCGAGCGCAGCGCTGCGTACACCTGTTCATGCAGCGCCATAATCGCGAGCGTGTCCACGGTTTCCGGCGACATCACCGGGCGCATCGCGCGCTCGTTATCGGCGGACTCTTCCTCCGGCATGGTATCCAATAACTCGGCATCGCGTCCCTTGTAATCATTGCCGTTCATCACGGCGACGTTCATCAACCGCACGGTCTCATACGCGCGCCGCACGGTATCCGCGGCCCGCTCGCGCGTCACCTCCGGCGGCTCGTTGCCGGGGACCTCCGGACCGTGGATCACTTGGTCAAGATCATCCACGAGGCTGCGCACGAACAAGGAGTCCGGAACCACCGCCGGCGGACCGACGCAAATACGCGCCGTCGCCGTGAAAGGCTTGCCCTTGTCCGGTGTCAAGCGCACCTCCACGAAACCGTCGCAGGTGTCATCCAGATAGCCCCGGCTGATCGCGATGTTGTAATTGAACCAGGGTGGCGCCGGCGGTTCGATCGCATACATCGAGGCGGGCAGCGTGTCGTTCGCAATGGGCTCCCGGCCGAAGCCGCTCCAGCTGCCCTTGGTGCGATCGTAGATCGCGCGCGACGGCGGAATCAGCTTATCGTCAGGGTTCCCATTCGGCCCGTAGATCAATCCCTTTGCCGGCGTGAAGCGCAAGCGAACGCCGGGAAACGCCGCGTTCGGTGCGATGAAGCGCACTTGACCAAAATCAATGAAATCCTCCGCTCGGACGAAATTGCGGCATCGGCCTTGCAGCACATGGGACCCGTGATCGCTGAACCAGCCGGTGTCGGCGGCCACCAGGTCATGTTTCTTGCCGGTGCGCCGGAGGACCTTACGATTGGCCACCGACACTCGCCACTCGATCTTCGCCGTCGCGATCCCGAGCCGCGCCAGCAGACTTTGGTCCAGCGGCTCGATGCTGTCGCCGCGAGGCTTGGCGAGCACCGCGAACACTTCCAGAAACGGCGCCACGGGGCGAATTTTTCCGTCGATCTTGAACGTCAGGTCCTGCGGTACGGTTTGCTCGCGGATCTCGCCACTCGTCTCGTCGACCAGTAAAGTCGCGGCGCCGCGAATGCGACGAAACCCCAGCGGATGCTCTGGATCGTCTTCAAGGGTGTAGTTGTCGACCGGTTGTGCGGCAGACCCAACCCGCCCGATGGCGAGCGGCGGCAAAATGCGCAAGCTGCGAATGCTCATCGTGTGTACGTCTCGGTCGAATTCAAGCCGGCCAGTATGGTCTCGATCCAATTCACGGTCTGCGCATCCAGGTTCATGAGCGTGGCCACATAAGCGCGTTCCGGAGGATTCAAATCACCCCGTTGCAAGTCGCCGCAAATCCCGCGCGCGGTGCCGAGAATATCGAGGTGCAGGCACCAACAATCCGCCTCGGCAAACGGCAAGCGTAAGTTGTACGGCAACTCAAACGGCGGTCCGGCGCACGCCGCATCCGCGCTGGTCTCGCCGGGCCCATCGGCGTCGTGCTGCGGCCGCTGTACCAGAATTCCCGCAATGCTCTTCAAGTTGTACATTTCACCGAATACCTTGTGCATCAATAGCGATCGCACTCCCGGCTCACCGACTGTTGCGGTGCACGACTCCTGGAAGGTGTGCAGCAGATAGGTCAGCAGCATGCGATAGCGCAAATTGAACAAATTGGCCCAATTGCGCGATTGCTCCGAGGATATGTAGCCCTGGCGGTTGCCGACGCTTCGTTCCGTGGTCGGATTGACCGGGACCGCGCGGGCCGGGCTCCATTTTTCGTGTTTGATGCTCTCGAATTCCCGGAAGATTTTGATCAGGCGCTTGAAGTGCGACCACTCGTCGGGTTTCTCGGGGCCGATCGGCCCTTCGCCCTGAACACTGAGCCTCTCCAGCGCCGCCAACGCCTCGGTGCGGGTCGCCGATCGGTCGATCAAGACATTCGCGCGGAATTGCTCCGCGCGCTGTGCCTTGACGGAGATCTTCACCAGATTTCCGTCCGGATCGAGCGGGCGAGGATCCGGTTTGTAGCCGCGGCCCCAATCGTCCCAGGATGCCTGCCGCAGATAGCTCTGTTCGTTGAACGCCGCGTCGGGAATCAACTCCGGGTCGCCGAGCAGCTTCATGATATCCGTGTACACCTCGCCCACCGGATGCAACTGGGCAGCCATTTTCTTGCCATTGCGGGTGAGGTGCGCGCGTGCAAGCCGTTCGATCTGGGCTCTTTCCGGGAAGTCTTCGTCGTACGGCATTTCGGCGTACACATAGCAGGCCAGCGAGCCCAAACTCAGCGGTTCGAAATCGAACCACTCGATAGGCCAGGGAAAATTCCCGCGATCCAAGCTCAGGCCGGCGCCCAGCAACGTCAGCACGTTTTGCACCGTGAGCAGATGGCCCATTTCCTCGCGCGCCACGGCGAGGATGGTTTCCTGCCACTCTTGCACCATCGGCCGGTGTTTGACCGGCACCTGTGGGCCGCCCAACGAGTAGGCGGCGAACAGATACTGGACCATCAGCGAATGTTCGAGCGCGGAACCGAGATGCAGCATCGCGATGAGGTAGTCATGCCAGGACATGTCGCGGGTCTTCTCCAGCGACTTTTCCAGCTGGACCGCGATGCTTTCGGTGTTGTTGGTTACCGCGCGCGCCATATTCGTCGACCTCACCCCCTTAGGAGCGGCACGCCGTGTTGAAGACGACGCGCATCCCTGACTTGCTTGGTTCTTCTGGCTTGAGTTTGGTTGAAAATACGGCGTTGATCAAGCCGGTGATGCGTTATCCGCAATAGTCATTGGGCTTTCGTTCCATCGGCAGTCCCGCCGCCATAATTCGCCCGATTTCCTCCACAGCTCCGCCCGAAGCGGCTCGCACACTGCTGCCTGTAGTGGGCATCGGGAGGGTCGCATATGTCTCCGGTTGATTTCCAAGTTTGGCTGAATCACTTCGAACACCATGCAGAGCATGCGAGTTCCGTTCCGCCCGGCCTTGCTGATGTTCTAAAGCCCGATGAACGGCGGCTCATTGCGAGCTCGATTGCCACTTTCCAGCTCGGCGAACAATCTGAGGGACGTACGCTGCTGCGAGCCGCGCAGCGCTTCGCCGACGCACGCCGTATTCGCGCGCTCGTGCGGGTCGTTGAACTATTCATTCGCGAGGAGCAGCGCCACGCGGCGCTGCTCCGGGCCTTCATGGAGGATCATGATATCCCGCTTAAGAAGGGCGACTGGACCGATCGGGTGTTTCGTCTGGTCCGACGACTTGCAGGTCTCGAGCGCTACTTATATGTGCTCATCAGCGCCGAGCTGATCGGGATCGTGTACTACCGCGCACTCGAAGCGGCCACGGATTGCCGGCGCTTGGGGGCGCTCTGCCGTGTCCTCGTGTCCGATGAACTGGCGCACGTTGGATTCGAATCGCAGCTGCTGCTCGCGCTGCGAGCGGACCGGGCTACCCCGGTGCGAGCCCTGATGCGCCTGGGTCATCGAGCATTGATTGCAAGCGCCGCCATCGTCGTATGGTTCACGCACCGCCCGGTATTGCGCGAGGGCGGATTCGGCATGCGGAGTTTCCTGCGCGCCTGTCTGTCGCAGTACGCCTTCTACCTGGAGTCGGTGGACGTAACGCTCGCATCGGTTGAGACGCGATGATGACGCTCCCTGGCTAGGCGCGGCTCCGAACGTAGCGCCGCACCCGCCCCCGGGAATACTATTGGTGCATGGCACACGATCACGACCATGCCGATCACGACGATCACAAACTTCACAACGATCACAGCGAACTCAGCGAGGTCGAACGGCGCGTTCGCGCCCTAGAGAGCGTGCTCACTCAAAAGGGTTACGTCGATCCGGCGGCGCTCGACGTGCTGATCGACACTTACCAGACGAAAATCGGCCCGCGCAACGGCGCCCGCGTAGTCGCGCGCGCGTGGGTGGATCCGGCCTATCGCGATCGGCTCCTGCGCGATGCCACCGCCGCCATTGCCGAGCTCGGCTACATGGGGCGGCAAGGCGAGCACATGATCGCACTGCAAAACACCCCCGGGCGGCACAACATCGTCGTGTGCACACTTTGCAGCTGCTACCCCTGGCCCGTGCTGGGACTGCCCCCGGTCTGGTACAAGAGCGCACCCTATCGCTCGCGCGTCGTCAAAGATCCGCGCGGCGTGCTCCGCGATTTCGGCGTGACCCTGCCCGCCGAGACCGAAATCCGCGTCTGGGACTCGACCGCCGAAGTACGCTACCTCGTGATTCCCGAACGCCCCGCGGGCACCGATGATCTTGACGAAGCGGCCCTCTGCGCTCTCGTCACCCGTGACTCGATGATCGGCACCGGGCTCGCGCGCCCGCCCGCGGAAGCAACGTGACCTACACCACCCATGCCGATCTCGGCGGCCGCTTAAGGTTGGGCCCGGTGGTACAAGATGCGAATCGCTCCGTGTTCCACTCCGAATGGGAGTCGCGAGTGCTCGCAATGACTCTCGCGATGGGCGCGACCGGCCGCTGGAATATCGACATGGCCCGCGCCGCCCGCGAGACGCTGCCTGACTATCTCGACCTCAGCTACTACGAGATCTGGCTCGGCGGTCTCGAACGGCTGCTCGTTGCGAAGGGTCTCGTGACGGCCGAAGAACTCGCCGACGGCCGCGCTTCGCACCCGCCCAAACCCTTCGATGGGATCTTGATGGCGGACAAGGTGTCCGCAAAGCTGGCGAAAGGCGCACCGACAGCGCGCACGCCAACCGCCCCCGCGCGCTACCGGCTGGGCCAAACGGTCGTCACCCGCGCGGCACCGGTCGATCACCACACGCGGCTACCCGCCTATCTCCGTGGCCGGACCGGCATCATCGACCGCATCCACGGCTGCCATGTGTTTGCCGATTCCCATGCCCAAGGCTTGGGCGAAGACCCCCAATGGCTCTACACGGTCGTCTTCGACGCGCGCGAATTGTGGGGGAGCGAAGCGGCTCCGGGGCACCGTGTGTCCTTCGACGCCTGGCAACCCTATCTCGAGCCCTCATGAACGCCGCCCACACGCAGTCGGCCCACGCACCGCTCGACGCATTGCCCGGTCTGCCGCGCGATGCCGAAGGGCCGGTGTTCGAGCAGCCATGGCAAGCGCACGCGTTTGCCATGGCGGTATCGCTCCACGAGCGCGGCGTGTTCACCTGGCCCGAATGGTCGAACGCCCTATCGCAGCAGATCCGTTCCGCCGCGCATCAGCACGCGCCGAACCCAGGCGAGGCTTACTATCTTCACTGGCTCGAGGCTCTGGAAGCGCTGCTCACCGCCAAGGGCGTCGCCTCGATTCAGGAGCAGAGCCATTTCCAAGAGGCGTGGCGCCGCGCGGCGGAGCGCACCCCGCACGGAGCCCCGATTGCTCTGGCCGACGAAGATTTCTAGTCGGCTCACCGTCGGGTGCGTCCTCCGGTGTGTGACCGGAGTCACGCTTTGCCCAACGAGATCGCCTACCATCGACCTATGGAACTGTTCGACAGAACCAGCGGATTCGCGACCTGGGTATGGCGCATCCGTGGGTTGATCATCCTGCTGATCGGATTGCACCACGGCTACTACAAAGTTTTCGACCACACCGCCTCGGCCACCTCGGACGATGCACATCCCGCCCAAGAGCTGGACCCGAAGGGAGCAGGATTGGCGAGCGCCGTCCACCGGGACGAGGTTGCTTTGCGTCAGGCACACCACGCTGCGCAAAGCGGCGCGGCGATGGCCCAGCTCGCGGCCGACCAAGCGAAGGCGCTGGCCTGGTCGCGCTTCTACTCGCCGGCCCCTGAATGCGCACAGCAAGAGACGGTCGATCGGGAAGCGGAATGCAAGGAACGTTATCTGCGCGCCGCGAAGGATTTCGACGAACAGTACAAGCGCTGATCTCTTTGGGAAAGGCGGTGTCCGCTTATTGCTGCTGATCGTCGCGCTGCTGATCGTCGGCATCCGAAGCGCTGGACATCGTCTGTAGCCGCTCGGGCGGCTTGCCGCTCGCTTGGAATATCGGGCCGCCGTTATAGGTGAACAGGATCTTACGATCCTTGAACGAGGCGACTATCCGATGCGCCATAAAGAAATCGCATCCGATCAGCAAATTGGGCAAGCCTTCCAGCGGCTTTGAGATGCGTGAGCCGGTTTGTTGAGTGGTTTCTGCGGCGAACAAATCGGCCACCCAGAGCTTGACATTGCGGATCGTCTCATCGTCGCCGATGGATATGGTTTCAAAGTTTCCCAAAAATTTCGGTAAGGACGCAACATTGCTGCCGCGCCAGCGATTGTCGTCGGGATGAGCGACAGCGTCATTCGCGACGCCCGCCAGCCGGGCACCGTAAGTGGTCGACCACGACACCTGCGATCCGGTATCGAAAAGCGCCTCGATGCTCTTTCCGTTCAGCAGAACTTGAGTTTTGATCTGCGTTTCATAGGCAGGGCCCGTATCCATATCGCTTATCGAGAAAGCTTTCGACCAGTAGACCAACTGCTCCGGCTTGCAGCTTTCGGGCATCATGAGTCGCATGACGTGATTGGCGAAATCGAATTCCACCGTGTATCGGGACAGATAGTCCAAGCCGAAAACGAGCACTCCTTCGCGCGCCCCGCTCGCGTGCGATTTCTGCCGCGTTATCACCGGCATGGTCAATCCCGTCAAAATGAAATTGCCGAATTGCAATTTCTTGATTCGAGTCTCCTCGGCACGCCATTGCCCTCCGATGCCGTAGAGATGTACCGCTGACTGAGTCTCGGTCTTTAGGCCGAGTTGCTGTGCCAGTGCACCGGTGATGACGGAAACCGGTGAACCCGTATCGATCAGTATTTTGACCGGTTGGCCATCCAAAGTACCCTCAACGATGGGGCGATTATTGGCCGTTTCGACGTGGAATTCTGCGAGTTGTTTGATCTTACACGGAGCGGCGATGACG
>Ga0116228_10003309_pt1 | contig 14140 bp, 3 predicted proteins | sample S1TSphfallax_2_FD_89694 | JGI IMG/M metagenome (GOLD analysis project Ga0116228, IMG submission 89694) | Host-associated microbial communities from peat moss isolated from Minnesota, USA - S1T2_Fc - Sphagnum fallax MG | ecosystem: Host-associated > Plants > Peat moss > Unclassified | place: USA... | reverse complement strand
TTGAATTTACAAAGAGTGAGGTTGCTTTGAAAAATTTGAATTCATTATGTGATATTGAACTCATTCTAGGATTTTTTTTTGTATTCTACTTTTGCTTGAATGTGTTCAAGTGTGCATATGTTGAACCCTAGGGCGTTATAAATATCACCATTTGATTGTTAAGACACATGTTGAATTTTTAAAGAGTTAGGTTGCTTTGAAAAATTTGAATTCATTATGTGATGTTGAACTCATTCTTGGGTTATCTTGTATTTTACATTTGTTTGAGTGTGTGCATATGTTGAACCCTAGGGCATTATAAATATCACCATTTGATTGTTAAGACGCATGTTGAATTTACAAAGAGTGGGGTTGCTTTGAAAAATTTGAATTCATTATGTGATGATGAACTCATTCTAGGATTATTTTTTGTATTCTACTTTTGTTTGAATGTGTGCATATGTTGAACCTTAGGGTGTTATGAATATCACCATTTGATTGTTAAGACGCATGTTGAATTTACAAAGAGTGAGGTTGGGTGTGCATATGTTGATAAAATTTGCACAATGTAAGGATATGTTTGTTTACAACTTTGTGAATGTTATAAGCTAGTTCAAAAAGAGTTGTTTAAGCTTTAGTATGATCTTCTTATTAAGTTGGGTTGCACACATGAAGGAACAAAGATGGTAGATAATCGCATGAAAAGCTAATCTACCTGTGATTTTTTTACAAAACCTAGTAAGTAAAAAAAACTCAACCTTTTTTTTTACTGCACACAATAGACATATATTCACCACTATAGCTCCCTTTTCCATCCTCCCCACAAACTATGGCGCTTTGTTTAGCATTGTCCGAATCTTTCATGAGTCTGACCATTCACCTTCTTACTCATTGATGTTCATGTACCTATCCTCCATAGCCATGGGAACATAAGGATTTTGATAGGATCTTCATGGGAACAAAAAGAATTTGATGGGAGTTGTTGGGGAACTTGATGAAAACAAAAAGGATTTTTATGGGTTATTGATGGGAACAAGAGGAATTTGATAGGAACTTGATGATAACAAAAAAATATTTATGGGAACTTGATGGGAACAAAAGGATCTGATGGGAACTTAAGGATTTTGATGGAAACAAAAATAATTTGATGGGAACTTAATGGGAACAAGAGGAATTTGATGGGGATTATTTAGGAACTTGATGGGCAATCAAACCCCCCCCCCCCTTCAAAATGATAAGAAACATCCCTTGAGGACATGTTTGTCCCACCTTATTAGCTCACCTCTTCAAAAAAATAGGAAACATCCTTTGGGCATGTTGGTGCCACCCAATTGGCATTCCTTACATGTTTTATCCTATTGTGTTTTTTTTTAAGACAAGCTACTAGGATAGGTGTTTCCCATGTATGGAATTTGTTGATTCCTTATAAAGTAAGGACAGAAAATTAGATGGAAAAGCTAAAAAGGTGTGTAGACTATGTGTGCATGTGCACATATTATTTGCATGCCTTCCTTTTGCCAATGGATTTCAAGGAGTAGGTAGACAAAACCCAAGGTTTTCACAATTGTGTGCACGACCCATCTACAACCTTTTATGTCACATATCCAATTAAATCATTACTTTTAAGTTGTGAACTGAATAGATAGGGATTGAAATAGGATCTATACCTATTTCAAAATCATGTGAATGGCCTTGTTTGAGTAGTGTAAGGTCCTTGAAAGCTTCAACTTCAGTGGGAGGTGTTAATATTTTATTTGGAACATTTGATTTCATTGGTGTAAGATCTTTAGGTGTTGGAAAATTCATGTGTGTTTCAATAGTTGTTGCGATTGCTTTGACCATAATGGTTGGTGAGAACCCAACATGATCTTCATAAAATATGACATCCTTAAAAACAATAAATGTTTTATACAAAAAATATATACTTTTTAAACACAAGGTCATAACCAACAAACACATAATGTATAGATTTGATGACTATTTGATTATGTAGGTGTTCATGTGGACAAATAAAACACACCCAAAAACCTTTAAATGACAAAAATTTGGAAGTAACCCAAAAAATTGTTGGTGGGGGATGATCCCACTATTCACCCCAATAGGAGATAGATTGATTAGATAATGGCAATGCTAATAGTTTCTATCCATAAGCAAGGAAGAATGTTTGTGCCAAAAGTAAGATTCCTTGTTCATTCAACAAGGGTTTTGTTTCATCTCTTTGCAACACCATTTTGGTGGGGGGTGTTAGAATGTGAAAACTATTAAATTATATCATGATTTTTACAAAAGTTCATAAAACCAGTAGAGATATATTCTCTTCCCTTATTAAAGCTTAAGGTGTTAATGGGGTTTAAGGTTCCCAAACTATAGTTCAATCTTTGCTTTGAATTGTTTGAACTGAAGAAAAAACTCATACTTTTCTTTGAGAAAAAAACCCAACTAAACCAATTATAATTGTCAGTGAATGTAAAAACATAGTGAACAATAGACAAAAAGGTGGTGGTAATTTGGTTGCACACATTTGTGTGCACCAAGTCAAATTGTGTTTTCATGCCATGTAAATTGTTTTTAGAGTTTTTTCTATGTTATGTTTACCTAAAGTGCAAGCTTGACAAAATTGGCTTTTAATAGAAATGTTTGGCATGCTAGTTGCTAGACCTTTTAGAAATAGTAGATGTAGGTTTTGGACATTCAAATGTTCCAATGTTGATGCAATAGAAGAATGAAGTCACTAGTACTTACTACTAAATTACATAGAAGTTCATGAGTTACAAAAAACTTGTATAATTCATTTACAATGTCTCTACTACATGTTCGTATAATTTGGATTTCCATAGAAGTTATAGTTTCCTTCATCTTTAGTGGCCAACCCTTGCATTGTTCTTGTCATATTGATGTAATTTAACTTTGTTGAACTTGGACTTGATTATAAAAATTCCATTTTCAGTTTTCTTTCCCTTCAACTCCTTCTTTGCTTCATCATGTAAAAATATTGGATTGTCTAATCATTCAAAGTAGGAAAATCAAAATAATACATTAAAGTAGTTGACAATGATTCCATATTCTTTGGAAAAGAATCAATTTTTTTTCAACAATGACATTTTAATATTGGCTAGTTGATTGATGATTTCCATCATTTGGGTTAAAGTTTAATCATAGAGCCCCTTTCCTCTAGTTAAAGGTTGGTGAGTTCAATCTTTAGATGGAGGCATCTTGCTCCACTTTGTTGTTCAAACAAGTTTTTCAATGTTTGTTACATAATTGTTAAATTTGTGATTTTTTCAATATGCAATATGATTTCATCTTTCATTAATAACTTCATGAATGCTAGATACTTCTTCTTTTAATGCTTAAAATTGTTTACAATTTTTTTGTCTTTCGTTTTGAAATCACTGTTGGAATTGGGTTCAACTAGATTGATCAACTCATCCCTTTGCAATAAACTAGAGATGCAAAACTTCCAAGCATTATTGTTGGATACTCTTCCTAGGTTTAACACCAACAAACATTTTACATTATATGATGTCATATTGAGTTTTTCTATAGTCATTAATCCCAATAATCTTTGGAGTCTAAACAATGTATCGACATTATAAATCTTATTATTGTACCCCACCTATTTTATTACCATATATAATTAAATTATAGTAAGAAGGTAAAGTTGTAAAAATATAGAATTTTTTTCAATGAGGGTCCAATTAAATACCTTAAGAGTTGTAATGGCTCTATGAATTGAATTAATTCCTAAAAAATTATGTGACAACAAATGGTCATTGTTAACTATTAACAACCTGCCATTAGGTCATTATCTTATAACAAGATTAATTACACTAGTGGAAATACCATCACATGTGATTGTCATTTGCAACTAGTTTTTAGTCACAAGCAACATTTGCAACTAATTGGTTGTAATAACAAATGACAAATTGCATGGAAAAAAACAATTGCATGCAATTATCATTTGCAACTAATTTTTAGTCACAAGCAACATTTACAACTAAATTGGTTGTAATAACAAACGACAAGTTGCATGCGAAAACCAATTGCATACAATGGATGAAACATTTTTTCATCGAATATGTATATGGTTATCATATAGTGTATACATCAACGATCTTCCAACTAAAATTGTAATTACATTGGTGATCATTTGCATTATGCCACATGGCACACACTTAGACCTACGTCACATGGCACCTATATAGCTTATATGGCACATAGGTTTAGACATAGTCCATGTGACACCTAGGTCTAAACATATGCCATGTGGCACCTAACTTATTTAGATCTACACATATGCCATGTGCCACTTTTAGGCCTAGTCTTGGTAGTCACCTAGTTAGGCCTAAACTTAGGCCATGTGGCCCCTAGGCTAGGTCTAGACCTACACCATTTAGGCTAGGCCTAGACTTAAGCCACATGGCATTTATTACAAATATCATATTTCTTTTTGGGTTTAATTAAAGTTGAACCTTTTTTATTAGTTCATCCCAAAATGCAATTGCATTTTAATTTGTACATTGTGCTCCTAAGGCACCTCCTTATGCAGTTGAAAAAATTAAAATGGGAAGGAAAAATATGGGATTAATTTTGTAGTTACAACTAATCATGTAACTACTTGGGTTACTAATGACTACTTCTAACCTAACTTACAACTTACTAACCCAACCTATTAATTAGCACATTTTATGATGTGGCACCTAGTCTAATCGTGTTGCCATGTGGCATGGAAAAAAAAGTTAATTAAATGCCATGTTGCATGGCTTAAGCTTAGCCTATGTGCCATGTGCCATGTTCTAGCATAGCCTAGGTGCCATGTGGCACATCATATATAGTTACCACATGGCATGGCCTAAACCTTGCTTAGTTGCCATATGGCATATCCTAGACCTAGCATATGTGCCACATGGCATGGCTAAGCATAGTTTAGGTGTCATATGGCATGGATAGGCCTAACTTATGTGCCATGTGACATGGCATAGCCTAGCCTAGGTGATGCGTGGCATGGCATAAGCCTAACCTAAATGCCATGCGGCATGGATAATTCTAGCCTTGATGCCACGTGACATGGCATAGGCCTAACCCAAGTGCCACATGACATGGCCTAGGTTTAGCATATGTGTCATGCGACATGTCTTATCTTAGCTTAAGTGCCATGTGGCATGTTTTAGTTTAGTTTAAATGCCATGTGGCATGTTTTAGCCTAGCCTAGGTGCCACATGGCATGGCCTAGGCTAAGATAAGTGCAATGTGCCATGTCATAGGTTCCATATGGCATGGCTTAGGCCTAACATATGTGGCAAATGGTATGTCCTATGCCATGTGGGATGGCTTCGACCTAGCATGTGTGCCACATGGCATGGCCTAGGCCTAGCATATGTGGTATGTTCTATGCCTTGCTTAAATGTCGCATGGCATGGCTTAGACCTAACATATGTGTTATGTGGCATGTCATAACTTAGCCTATGTGTCATGTGGCATATCCTAGGCCTAGCATAGGTGCCATGTGGCATGTCATATGCCATGCCTAAATGCCATGTGGGATGGTTTAGACCTAGTCTATGTGCCACATGGCATGGCCTAGGCCTAGCATATATGTCATGTGACATGTCATAGCCTAGGCTAAGTGCCACATAGCATGGCCTAAATCTAACATAGATGCCATGTGGCATGGCTTAGGCCTAGCATAAGTGTCACGTGACATGGCCTAGGCTTAACCTATGTTCCACATGTCATCTGTAGGCATATGTAGACCTCGTAAGCAATGTCACATGTCATTAAATTTAGGTTAGGTACCATGTGGCCTAGGCTTATAGGTAGGTAGGTACTTAATAAGTAAGTAGGTAGGTATATATATATCTAGGTACGTCCTTATTATCTAGGTAGCTTAAATATCATATATAATTAGCATGGGACTATTTTGGTTACATTTGTTGCTAAATGTATATATAATGTTATAAAAATACAAAAATCTTATAAAAAATAACATAATTTAAGGATGAAATAGGTCATAATTGCAACCTAGTTGAAAAGAAGACCAAACTTCATCCAAATTTGAAAAATAATTGCATGAATAACCATTTGTAATCACATGCGACATTTGGTTGCACATAATTACACAAGGATGAGTTGCAAATGACCATATTTTTAACAATGTTACATGAAGGTTGTTGCCATGGTAGATAATGTAGTTGGATATTCAACACTTATGACAATGCGCTTTTGACAATGCTAATACTTTGAGTTATAACAACATAAGGTAAACTGGTTATTGATTAAACATTTACACTCGTGGCAAGCAAGATCCAAGCAGAGGGCTTTGTTGTTTTTAGTGTCCAAAAAAAACTTGAATCGCTCTTATTGGTGCATAAGGCACATTAAAAATCGTCATAAAATGGAATAGAATTGAGAAAGTTATGGCCCCCCAAAAGTAAAGGGGGTCAAGAACTCAAAAAAACAAACCATCGAATGTTACAAAAGCCGATTCTTGAACACCCAAAACATTCCTTGTATGTTGCTTTGTTGTTATTAAAGTTATAAGACAGTTTGTAAAACTTTAGGTGGCGGTCCTATAATAGTTTAAATTGTTTAAAATGAATAAGAAATAAAAAAAGTTATGAGGTTTGAAAGTAAGAGGGGTCAAAATGAAAAAAAAAACACCTTTTGCAATTTGAAAAAAATGTATTATCTTTACAACTTTTTTTTGGCTGGTCCTTTGACTTTGCATTTCAAAGATGATTTGTAGAACTTAAGGTGGCATTCTTGTAACATTTTAAATTGTTCAAAATTAATAAGTAATAAAAAAGTTGCGAGGTTTGAAAGTAGGAGGGGTCAAAATGAAAAAGATTGAAAAAAACATTTTGTGATTTGTAAAATAAAATTATTTACAACTTTTTTTTTGGCTAGTCCCTTGGCCTTACATTTCAAAGATTATTTGTAGAGCTTGAAAAGGCAATTCTATAACATTTTAAATCTCTAAAAATGGAAAAGACAACTAAATGCAACATAGTTGTTGTGTTAATGGTTAATTTATAATAGTTCTAAAATAGTTGTCGCATGCAATTATAGTGCAACTCTTTCAAAAATCCAACATGGTTGACTATAGATGTATATACATTATGTACAAATTATTGTATAGAAGACCCATTTTCAATTCACTTACAACTATAATAGATCTAATTGATTTTTTGACATGGCAATCTATTTTTTAATTCTTCATATTTCAAAGGGATAGTTGCACACTAGTTGTAATACCCAAGGGGTAGTTACATAATAGTTGCATATGAATTTTTTTTAGCTTTAGTTGCAAGGTAATGTGGTTTTGATGAACATAATTTCTCAAAGTGATTGCATTATGTGGGAGATCAAGGCATGAATTTATGAAATCAAATGAATACTTGGTAGGTTTTTGGACTTAGACCTTAATTTGTTCATGTAGTTTGAGTGCAATGAGCTTGTAGACCAATACAAACAAAATATTGAACCGAGGTTCTTTTGTTTTTAAAAATCCTTTGAATAATTCAAGGCTAAAAATAAGATCCTACCCAATGTATTTCATAACCCTAAATGGCAACTACCTTTTGATGGACAATAACTTGGAGTTATGCAAAAGCTTGTTTGTTCACAACAACAAGAAAGTGTTAAATGCCAAAGTTTGAATTATTGCTCCTTAAAATCTAGAAAGGCCTAACCATTCTGCAACATAATCTTTTATTTTGTAAAAAAAAATCCAATTTAACAACTATTTTGGTTAGGTGTAACTAGATTCTTATCATTCAAAAAAAATGTCAATAAATTATAATGATGTTATGGTTCATAGTTTAAACTTATTGTTAAATCTTGTTTGGGATGTTGATTAGGTTATTACTTGTGCAAGAAATTGGAACAAAATAACACATTAGGTTGATGATATAAGTTCGGTGACTGATGACTTGTTTCCACATAATGTGGCCAATTCACAATTGGGTCAACTAGTAGTAAATTTTAATACTCTTTAGTGATTGGGCATGATTTTTAATGACACCCTACTAATATAATTTTTGTGTTGGGAAGGATGAAGGGCATGGCATAATGGGCCTACTATTTAAATGCAAATTTGGATTTGTTCCTTGTAGTTCAATAGTAGCCATAAGTAACCTTTTTTTTAGTTCCTAGTGTTTTGAAATTTGACGAAGTTAAAAGATGGGCATCATAAATGAGCCTAATTTGCAGTGTGCAAAATTTGACTTATTTTTGTGTGTTATGTGTAGGATGTTGGAAATGAGATGGACCTTTTTAAATCCATTTTTGAAAATGCAACTACCCAAGAAGTGTCTTTGCTTGATGACAACCATAAGCATGCAAATATTTTTTTTGAGCTATTTTTTTGTGTTGATAAAGACTAGAAATTGGGAGGATTTGGAATAAATGGGCATGCTTTGTATTGATGCTAAACTATTTGGTGGACTTTATGTGTGTTGTGTGTAGGCCGAAGGGAATATCGTGGTTGCCCTACCCAAGTCTACATCTGAAAATGCAAATTCCCAAGCATCCTTGTTTGATAATGGTAATAAGCAAGCACATGGTTCTTCCAAGTTGATATTTTATATCAAAAAAATTTAATGTAACCTTCATTATGGTAATTTGTTACAATTGGGCATAATAAGGATTTTTTATTTTGTGTAAAATGCTCTAGTTGTCTTGGGCACATCTAAGCCAACAATTGAAGTTGCAAGTCTTGATAAAGGGCCCTTGGTCAATTGTAGTCCTTTCTAGGTAAGTGTATTTGGTTTTGCATTTAATGTCTTTCAAGGGTGGTAATGTACAATGCAAAAAAGTAGACATGATTACCAACCATTTACCTATGCCTATTCCTTTTCAAATGATTTGCAATGTTCATAATTTAAATACAATCATGGATAGATATGAACCTTGGTTGGGGGTTGATGTTTCAATACGTGTCTACAAGTTGCATGTGATGTTGACAAGGAATTACATAATCATGATAATGTTCAATGCACATTAGTGGGACTAAAAGGTGGGCTAATCAAACTAATTAGCGGCACGAGTGTAAACAAGTTAGGACAATTGCAACAAGCAGAAGTTTCCAAGCAAAAGGATTGCCATAGAGGTGTAATATATATTTTTACACTTCCCAAAAATAATTTGGTTATGTTTGATTGAGCTTCAACACATGATTAATTGAGGTCTTTATTGGCCCAAATACTTTCATTTTATATTTCAAATCATGTATTTGGAAGCACAACTTTGTACAACATGTATGTCATGCCATGATGTGTTAGACTAATTAAGCATGGAATTTGTATTTTGATTTTGTCTAACTCAATTTCCACATTTTTAATTCTTCTAAATGGTACTATCGGATGTATAATTGGGATTGATATAGGTCACAAACACCATGTCCAAGGAAAGGAGCCATGGATCTCCCAACTACATGCTTAGATTTGCAAGCTCACATGTAAGTTGAATTAAATGCCCCAATTATTTATTTATTTCATGTTCATTCAACTTGATTTGTATGCCTTCAAAATCAACACCCACATATTGTAAAATATTACATGACATGCTTGTCGGTTTGGTTGAAACTGATAATGAATGTGGACTTCATGGATCCAAAAGAGTGAATGGTTTGTGGTTCAAGATTCATAGTTAACTTGGTGGGTAGGAAAATACCACGAAAAAGAAATTGCATGTGGTAGTTGCACAATATGACTTATAAGCATTAGGAACCTTACAACTAAAATGCCATTTCCAAGTAAACTACCATCAAAGTTCATGAGAGGCCTAGACAACTATGTTGTGATGTGGCACATAAAGGATGTTGTGCCCAAATAATGAGGTAGGAAGAAACTTTCTTCGATGGTAGAACTTTTGAAACTCTATTTGCTACCTTTCCATGCTAATCGTATTTTGGTATTATCACTACACCATTTTAGTTCCCTACATGTGTGTTGTTCTTTTGTAAATGTTTATAGCTTGTACAAAAATCAATGCAAATAATGCATATTTTTTTAGGTTCATATGGTATTATGTTAGTAAAAAAATCCAAATAATTGTATAGGTTGGTAGAAAGGACCATTCCCTATCACCAGAGAACCAATTAAAAGAATAATGGTTCCATATTGAAACTAGTTAATTGATACAAATAACATAAGGTAATACTTGTCCATTATTAATCAATAAAACCAAGCCCATTTTAATCCAATTCCTTCAAATTAGTTAATCAAATAAATTGGACATTATGGGAACAAATTAAATTAAAAGACAACTTAGCAACCAGTTTGAATTCGACACATGTCAGCATCCTATGCCGCATTAATACCACATGTCAATTCAACAAGCCAGTGACATGTGTTTGCCACTATTTAGTCCTTGCAATGGTATAATATGATTGTTTAATTGATTATTAGTCAAATTACCACATGTCAATTCATCAAGCCAGTGACATGTGTTTGCCACTATTTAGTCCTTGCAATGGTATAATATGATTGTTTAATTGATTATTAGTCAAATTAGCTAATCGTCAAATTGAAAAACTTCCATCCACTCTAATAATGACACATGGCATTCAATGAACTTAACATTTGGTGACACATGGTTGATGGAACATGGGTATTTTCAAACTACTAAACTAATTAGTAGTCAAATAAATTAGACACCCATTTGATTAACAAAACATAAATCAAATGATGACAAATGGGGCATTGAAATGATCATAAGTGGTGTATCATTTGACCATTAGTCAAAAAAAATATTTGTCAAAAACTTTGGTCAAAGGCACCACCTTAAGGTTGGTAAAAACCCCATCCAATTTGTATTGTACTTGTTAAAATTGACTTGTCTGAGAAAACCAATGGGTTTTTTTTTTATGCTTATCATTTTGGGGGTTTATCAACCATAAAATGTGGTTTGAAAAACCTGGAATTTTAATAGTGTGCATTCTATTTTTTGTGCCTCCTTGCACAAATTCACTTACGTGGTGATGGTGGATAACACAAAGATAGATGCACAACTAGGAGGAGCAAAAAGTTCAATGAAAAAGAATGAAAGGGGGGATCATTGATTTGTTAACATCATGGAAATTGGGACCATGGAAGTTTTGGTGCTTATATCGAATGTAAGCATACGAAGCGTTCTGCACTCAATTAAAACCTAGTGGACCCAATATCTCATATGTTACTTTCAATGCATAAATGGAATAAGATTCTAGATGAATTGTAGAAGCTAACAAATTCAAGGACTCTAAAAAACACGAAGATGTTTAAAGATAAGTGGAATGGGTTGAATTTTGATTTCGAAAAATTGTCTAATTATCATAAGGGGATAGGGCACTTCATATTGAGAACTATTAAGAGAGGAATGTGATAAACATTGTTTTCCACATCATTTCAATTATTATATTGCAATAGAAGCTTTCCAAGAGGAGAGGATTATCAATGCACTTCTACACATGAGAGATGTGCATGTTGATGGAAATGGTGTTTTGTTGCACCGCATGAAGAACAAGATCAAGAGGATGAAACATAAAGTCAACCACATTGTTTTTTCATGGAATACTTATGTGATGATTATGTTTTTGGACAAAATTCAAGAGGTGTTCAACAACATGATCAACAAGGAGAAACCAAATTTTAATTCCCTCATGTCATGAATTTTGATGAATTTTTAATTTTTTTTTGCCATGCCCTTCAAATTTCGTGGTTATTTCATATCTTCTAGTAGGATCTACAGCAAAGTTTCCATCCGCAACAAATCTTGGAATGCCACCAACAACACTGATAGTATTAAAGAACACATGACATAAATGTAAGAGGTTAAGTGTGTTTTCACTAGTGATAGATGCAACAATTTTTTAAAAAAAAAGTTCGTTGAGGCGATAGATAGAACAAATGTTACTTAGATCAAAATTGAAGATTATTGAAGTAAAACCCATGAACGCATTGCAAAACAACATTTAACTTATCTCAAATCAAGAGACAAGAAAATGTTGAAGACAAACAAGAATGTGGTGAATGTGTTGGCCAACTTGAGCACAACCATGTGCCACACTTTTATTCAAGACAAAAAGTTAATTCTTTCACTTTTGAATTTGACTTCAGACTCTTCATATGATAAACATTTTGAAGATGCCATTGACATTGTTGAAGATTAGTTCAACATTCATTTTTTGGATTATCATGTAGACAATTTTAGAATTAATTACTATCATTTTTTAGCAATTACACCTAATTACATTTAACAATTTCACATAAGTAATTTGAAAATTAACTATGTAGTCATTTTTCAGTCAATATTCAATCATGTGGAAATAATTTTATAAAAAATTTGGCCACTATAATGTATAATTATCGCCATTACATTGTCATGTTGAAACAATTTCAAAAAGTATAGTTACTATCATTGTTTAGCTAAATGTTGCACAATCCTGTCAATAATTTCAGAGTTCGTTAATTGAATTTCAAGCTATAATTGATCTTGACCTTCATTTTTCTCCAAGTTGTTTTTTGTGTATTCAAGCATTTAGGAAATATAGTAAAGCTATAATAATTCATCTTTTTTGATCATGAGGTTTGCGGTTTCCTAGATATTGTTCAAGTAAAGTTTGTTGTTCATTACTTAATAATCTCCAACTTGAAATCCTACTTGTTCAAGGTCATGATCTATTGCAACATCCATTTGAATCCATGTTCACCCTTAGCTTCCCCCACATTTGCATTTCGATCTTTTGCATTTTATATTTTAAGTTGTGTGATCAATGCATTGACAAATGAATTCCTTGCACTAAGTATACAACAACAAATGATGACATGAGGGTGAACAAAATATGAAGGTTATTTTTTATCAAGAGTTTTCAAAATGTTTTTTTGAGAATGCGAAAGAAAATTTTGACCACTACTCTTCCATGACATAGTTGTTTTTGTACAATTCGATTATAGAATTATATGTCACATTCCAATTTACTTGTGTGGAATGATCAACCAAGGCAAGAGGGGGAACCCCTTGTCCCCAATAATGTATGGTTTCATGCCTTCCTAACCACATTTAAGGTGGAATAGATCTTTGTAGGTCATTTGATTGTAAAGAGTTGAAAGTCTCAAAATTTTGAGTCATTCATGCTCCATAGCATGCCCACGAAAACATCGCAAAATTGTTTTTCATGGTCCACCACCACTTGCATTTGAAGACTATAAAACTTACTTTTGAAAAAATAATAATCAACAACAAATATTTGACCTTTTGGCTTTTGAATGTGAACTTGAGTGACTTGATTGGGAGACCACTCAAATCTTTGAAACCATCTATCACATAGGTAATGTCATGACCTTTTGGCCATTGAATGAAATTCTTGAACACAACATTTACAACATGCACAAACTCTCTTAACATTAAATACATAGTTAATTTCTCTATAGTGGCAACTTTGAGCAATGCAAATATTCAACTACATGTACCAATTTATATAAAGAACAAGCCACTTGAATACCAACTAGAACATCACAACGATGCCTTGTGTTTTTCTTTTCCATCAAGTGTTTGAGTTTATTTGTTAATTGGTCCCCAAAACTTTTATAGACTTTGAAATGTTCTATCCTACATCGATCATCACATTGAGTAACCAAAAATTGTGAATACCAAGTAGTGGATCTTGCTTGGGCCCAATCCCCTAAGTCTTGGCTTTCTAAAAGATAAAAAATACAAGATAATCGATATTAATTAAGGATTGAAATAATTTGCATCTCCATGAAAGCAAAGTTACTATCCATTTCGTCAATTTCGATAAAGGATTCAAAATCATGAAAGTTAGTAGGTGATGTGAAAGCATAGCCGAGTACTAGAAGATTTTGCATTTATACGACAAGCTAAATAAATAATGCTAGTAGAACAATTTGTAAAGGCCTCATGGCAAAGAGAAAAATATGATCCTAAAAAGAAATATGAAAAATACTAATGAATGTTCAAATTGTAGAAAATCAAATGAGCTTACATCACAAGTGAAGCACATAAGGACTTGATGCAACTTTTGAAAAACATTTGAAATAAAAACTTGCAAAGTTGCACTCCAAAACACCTTGATATGCAATGAACATTTGGAGCAAGAGACTACAAAAACATGCATAAAGAAACTGAACTATTGAAAGTTTAGAAAATTACGCACAAATGA
>Ga0116228_10003308_pt1 | contig 14141 bp, 11 predicted proteins | sample S1TSphfallax_2_FD_89694 | JGI IMG/M metagenome (GOLD analysis project Ga0116228, IMG submission 89694) | Host-associated microbial communities from peat moss isolated from Minnesota, USA - S1T2_Fc - Sphagnum fallax MG | ecosystem: Host-associated > Plants > Peat moss > Unclassified | place... | reverse complement strand
TTGTGTAAAGTTTACAAAGATCAAAATGAACATTGTGCAATAACTACATCCTTTCTATTCTAACTTCCATAATACCATTTTAAATATGCAATACCCGCATCTAGGTCTCATAAATAGTTGTTGGTTTTTTACATCCATTGTAATACTCACATATAAGTCTTGTAAATAGTAATTGATTTTTTAAACATCCATTACAATACCAGCATATAAGTTCGTAAATAATTGCTGATTTTTTACATCTTTTGCAATACCCACATAAAAGTTTCCAATGCAATATTTACAGGACTGATATGACATAATAATCTAGTCTAAGTACCACCAAATAATGTCATAATTATGGAATTAATAACAAATTATTTCAAATAATGTAAATGATTGATTATCATATTTAGAAAATTATTTATTTTTTAATATTAATTAATTAATTATTTGGTTGAACCTTAATTATTTAGATAATTAAAATATAAATTTAAAAATCAAATTGATAATGTGATATTTAATTTATTATCTTAATTAGATTTTTTATGTTGATAAGTTATTCAAATCATTATTTTAAATAATTATTCATGATAATTAATTGTCATAAAATTAATTTAGGTATATAAAGAGACATATTTTGGGTACCCAACCATTTATTGGTTATTTTGAAATGACCTTACATGTGGGTATTGCATTTAAGGTTGATTATTCACTTAAGGTTGCCTAAATTACCTATGGATTATTTGATTATTTTAGAATGAACTTGCATGCATGTATTACATATAGGCCTTGGTCTTCATTCAAAAACCACCCAAATTATATATTGGTTATTTCGAAATGACCTTACATGTGGGCATTGTGTTTAAGGTTAGGTATTCATATAATTTGCAATACCCGCACATGTACCTATTTTCACCAATTAGAAATTTGGCCTTAATTTTTTGAATAATTAAATAAAATTTGTAACAAAACACACAAGAAGGTATGCCTCTTACCATTTGGTAATATTTCCAAGCTGACTTTTAAAAATAAATAAATAATGACATTACATTGTTTTACATATGTTTAAGCTTTAAAATTTCCCCCAAAATGTACCTTAGATTTATTTTAATTATTATAGACTTGTAAAAAAATGCTAATTAATTAATTTGTCTCAAATTCTAAACTTAAACCATAATTCTAACATTAAGTAGTAAATTTTACATTAAACCTTAACCCCCTATACCATCAATGTGACCAATTTTGCATTATGTTTATTTTTATATATGTTAAATCATATTATAAAATGAACAAATAAGTTTGCAAACATGAATTTCATGATGTATTGGCAAGGAGTCAAATATTTAAAAAAAAAAATTATGTTTTATGGTCGATGAATTATCACAATATGATATGGGTATTGCATTTAAACAAAAGTGGGTTAAGAAATATTGAACTTTAACAACTATGGAACATATGGAAACAAAAGAGATTCATAATTATGGTATAGATCTAAACAAGTGATAAGATCAAAAACTAATACAATGAATAAAGTCTAAAATATAAAACTTAAGCCCTTTTATATATGAACCAAATTCCTAAACATTAAATCATAAGACATAACCCCAAAAATCCAAATGATATTTTTCCATAAGGCCTATTACAACCTTAACAAAAAAAAGTCCTAGTGATATATGCTTTAAACCCAGAAAACTATGCAAAATATACAAATTATATAATGAAAAATAATTTTAAAAAAAGAATGTTTGAAAATCATTTAAACCAAAAATTTAAACATTTAAACAATAAACATTTGTTGACAAAAAAAAAAACCTTAATCTTTAGAAAAATCAAATAAATTTTGTAAAAAACCAAAAGAAAAGATATGTTTATTACTTTTGTGTGATCTCTCTAAGCTAATTATTTCCCACTTTCTTTGGAGGAAACATAGAATGAAATTATATTATTTCACATATGTCTAAACCTTAAAAATTCCCCCCAAATTTAACCTAGCTTAGGTTACTTATTATATATTTGTGAAAAAATTCCTAACTAATTCAGGTGTCCCAACCTTAAGCCTAAACCATAATCCAATAATACATATTTATAATAATTAAAAAGATGTATTGTAATGTCCATTCCATAAATAAATTAAGTAATTAAAAAAACATTAATTAAACCAAAATGGCAACAATTATGACATTGTTTCCATTATAAATTGTTTGTAATACCTACATATGGGGACCTATATTCATCATCCATGAACTAGTGCGAACTTTAATAATTTGATAGGTAGGATGGGAGGGGGGGGGGGGGGGGAAAAGTGAGGAGATAATTAGTTAGGTATTTGGTTATGTAAAAAACATAGGTAGGTAAGCATAGTGGTAGGTAGGAAGGTGGGTGCATAGGTAGGTAAATAAGTATAAAGGTGGGTAGTTGGGTTAATAGGCAAGTTATAAGTAAAAAATAAGTTTAAGGAACAAAGTAGATATGTTATTAAGGTAGGTAGGCAAGTTAATAGGTAAGAGAAAATTACACCAACAAGGTAGCAAGGTAAATAAGTTAATATATAAGAAACAAAATACCTTATCAAGGTGGCTAAGTTTGTAGAGTACCTATGTCAATAGGGTGGTTGTGTATATAAAGTTATTAAATAATAAAATAGCTAAGTTAGTAAGGCAAGTGATTAATATATATGTTAGATCAATAAAAAAGTTAAGTCCATAGGTTATACAATTAACATGGTAATTAGGTTAGTAGGGTAAATAGTTAATATAATAACTAGGTCATTCGAATAATTAGTTATTAAGGTAGCTATGTCAATAGGGAATAATTAGTAAAGTACTAAAATTAATACAATATTTATTAGGGTAGAAAGGTGAGTAGGATAACTATATGTGAAGGTAGGTCTAATGAAAAAAAGGGTCAAAAAGAAAAAAGAAAAAGAAAAAAGTAAAGTGATCGATAGTGAAAGGAGATGGACTGTGATGAACCCAATCAGGAACTGAATGAAAAAACGCAACCCATCTAGTGGATAGAACGGCCAACTGGTGCATTGGCGGCTGGCTGCTGGTTCACTCTGGCCGAGCTGCAGGCCCTGACTACAGCCTAACGACCTCCCTCCCTTTCCCTTTTCCGTGGCTATTGTACTAAATAAAGTCGGCGCTGCACAACAGCCCACATGTTCCCATGTTAACTGTAAAAGTGCACATGTTCACCAGGGCCCTCCTCTCAGCAATAAAATGACTGTTTCTCATTGCCCAACTACAATGATTGGCTCAGGTGGTGAGATTTAAATATACACACACACACACACACACACACTCTCTCTCTCTCTCTCTCTCTCTCACTTTGTACCATCCATCTTTTCAGGTTCATGGGTGGGGATGGGGATGGGGATGGGCCAGAAACTAGACAAAGCTAAGAAAACAGTGCACACTGGACGTGCTTAATAAATATTGATAAAAGGGTTTTTGCCGCCGTTGGGAATGCACACTACACGAATATGCAGCAGCAGCACCGGTAACCCTAAAAACCTGGAGCACCAGTAATTATCGCAAGCTTTCTTGTTCGCTTTCCAAAAGGGGAAAAGTGTAAAACAACAGACCAAATTTTTTCTTTTGTTTTATTAGCAGATGCATGCACGAAAGAAAGAAAGAAAGAAAGAAAGAAAAAAAGAAAGAAAGCAAGCAAGAAAGAAAGAAGGAATGAATGGTGATCCAGTCAAATCATCGACGAGAGGATCGCAGTCTGATCATTCGACGAAGAGTGCACGATACACTTTCATAACAAAGAATTTCTCATCCTCCCCACAAATCTACAGCAAAATCTTTCTGGGATTCTTTTTGCTCAAGTGGGTGGGAATCAAAGAGTGCAGATGGCAGCGCTGCTGTGTTCCCTTAGCTTGCAGCTCCAGCCGCTTGCATTGTTTCCAGTGGAACTCATCGCCGGCAGGCAGGGAGGAAGGGGGAAGAAGAAGCTAGATGCAGATAGTCTCGTCCGTTTTGGATACGTTGCTGGCAGCATCATCATCAGGCGGCGTGCTTACAGAGCCCCAGGGTAAGTTGATCCACAAAACAACTGCTTCCTGAGTCGTTCAAGATTCTCGCTCCCTCTTTCCTTGGGAAAAAAACGGTTATGGTCTCATTTCTGCTAGTGGTAAAGTTTCAACACAGGATTTAATTCCGCTTACGTACTTTGGTTGACGATTCTGTCTTAATTTTCTCTGAGAAGAACACATGTCTTCTTTCTTTCTTTCTTCCTTGTTCACATCCGCAATCGTCTTGAGTTGGAAGTCCACTGGAGAATTTAAGATGAAAAAGTCCATGTTTAAATCTTCCTCGTATTAGTTTCTATCTTCTCCAAGGTCTACTGTCTGATTCTTGAAAATATTTTTTTGTGAAGATGTGGCATGTCTTGTGTGCAATCAGCCCGCCCTTCTAGGAGGCCCTCCCTTAGGTATTATACAATCTGGGGTTAATGCACAGTGGCAACTAGCCACAAAGCTGTGGCCATTTATCAAACAGGTTTTGCAGAGTTGCAAAGCTCAAGAAATGCCAACTTCAACAATTGTCCTGTTGCCCATTAAAGGGAACATAAAAGTTATCATGTTGCATTGCTGCTTGGTGGGTGATAGTGAAAACCTTGGGACTTCGTTCCAGCCATTTGCTTGTATGGCTCTCTCTGGTTGTTCCTTCTGCTTTATGGCTCATTTCAAGGTTGCCATGGTTGCAGATTATTATGTGTGAGGCCTTGAGATCCACAGACGTGCTGAATTATTCTGTGAGGATGGGCGGACTAAATCTGAGTGAGTTATATTAACATTGGCAAATGGCAGTGGTTTGCTGAGGAGGAGGGAAAAAATCTCATCCTTTTGCAGAAGTGAAATGGATCAAGCATCAGGGAAGAGTGTATCAGCTACTACATGTGGCAAAGGGGATGCAAATGATGCAAAAGAGGCTGAATTGCTTCACTCCTTTTATGCCATCCCCAGTATTGATAAAGCATGGACAAGTTCCTCCCGCAAAGGTCAGTCATCTATTATTGTGGTTCATTTCCATAGAATGTAAAAGTAGAGGCTTCAAACTGGCTAGTCTCCATTCAAGTATCTTTTCATTAGGCAGTTTGCATCAGTCATTGATGTTTTTGTTATTGTGCATTGTTCTTGAGTGAATTCAAAATAGTTATGCTCAATACCTTTGTACCAGGGAATGGTGGAATTGATGTGGTGGTGGCAATGAGCCAGCTTAACCTTCCAGCAAATGCCAAGCGCACATTCATGTCCACGGTTTATATTCCAGATCCAAGTGCTAACATGTCAGACTACCATTGGTCACCCTTTCCTTTTGAGCTCAGTGGGGCATCACTTATAGTCCCTTCCCCTTCTGGTGCAAAGCTGCTAGTAGTCAGGAAGTCTGATGTTGAATCCAAAGATGGAGCTTCTTCAGTCAAGCTAGAGATTTGGGGTCCCGGCCAACTTCTTAAAGACATATATGTTCCAGCCTCAAAGCATGGCTCCATTTATGCTGATGGATGGTATGTTGAAGCTCACAATGATCATGCTTGAAGACTTCAGGGGGGGGTTGGGTTGCTGTTTCTATTATTGCGAAATTGTGGCATTTGTCCATGTGACCACTGTGAGTAAGCACATATTTCTCTGTGGACTTGAAATTTGTGATCCAGCCATTCTTTGGCCTCATAGTAGTGTCAGGTTCAGAATTGCTTTCTAGATAATGCTTCATGTCTCATCTTTGGAGACCACTCACTAATGTTAAGTCTTGAGGCATGGGAGCTCAAAGCCAATCCTAAGTCTTTCTATGTTATTTCATCAAGCTCATGTGTTGTTGAACGTAAGTTTGAAGCATTTTTTTTCAACTTTTCACAGGTTTGAAGGTGTTTCATGGAGTCAAGACGAATCTTTCATTGCATATGTTGCAGAAGAGCCTGCAAACACACGGCCTGTGTATGGACAGTCTGTGTCTTCATGTGCTGGACAAAGTAGCAGTGATAGTCTTGAATCAGGAAGTTGGAGGGGGCAGGGGGATTGGCTGGAGGACTGGGGTGAATCCTATTCAGGGAAGAGAAGACCAGTGCTCTTTGTTGTCAACATTGCAAGGTATTGCATAGTGCAACTGTACCTGCGGATTCTGGATGCAAAAAAATATGGAAAGCTTTCCAATTTACTTGACCTTCACAGATTAATGATAGACAACAAGCTTTATTACCAAAGCAGTGGTGACTTTGCATGCAAAGCCTTCCGCCCAAAGAGATTTTCTCATTGATGAATTATGTTACACAGTTTAGGATTGTTGCACTATAAAATATGTTGTGTTAACTAGTGCAATTTATGGTCAGTTGGTGCTTAACTGAACTCACATTCTAAGCATCATCTGCATTCAGGTTGGAAGCTTTGAAGAAAGATTTCATGAAGAAATTGTCTTATGCGAGCTTAGTGCTCAGTGGGGCTGTGCAGATTGTGGAAGGCATCCCCAAGGATATTAGTGCTGGTCAAGTGGTTTGGGCACCTCATCTGGATATGCCTCCCTCAGATACTGGAGGAAAACAACTCCTGGTGTTTGTGGGCTGGTCTTCTTTTGCTGGCAACTTTAGTACCCCCCGGAAATTGGGAATGAAATATTGCTACAACAGGCCTTGCTCATTGTATTACGTTGAAGCTCCAGTGCCTGGAAGGTGATAGAGCTTGCAGTCATCCTCAGAACATGTGTAAAATGAACCTTTTATCATGTTCCCAATGCTCTGTCTAAGCACAAACATGAGGCCTGCTAACTTGAGGTGATAACTTGGTCACTGTAGTGGTCTACAATCAGCATGAAGCTGATAGCTTAGTGGCTAGGATTCATGGCCACCTTACAAGTGTTTATTGAGGTTCATTTCACTTCCTAGTCATGCTAGATATTACTCTTGGCAGCCAAACCAGCTATAATTGTTGTGAGTGGGTACATTGGGTGCTCGAACTGTGGGTATCTGATGTCCTTGGGGAAGAATAGGCAATCAGGTTGCCCCCCTGTTCAGTGGTCAGAAAGTTTCCACCTTCCAAAGGGATTCAAAGGATGAAGAGACACTCAGTCAGTCTCGATTTGTAGACTTATTGTCGTTCTTCTTTCTCCACAGTCTGTTATCATCCTATGTTGTTCTGGTTGGGACAATCTTTGAATTCAAATACTTACCATAGGGTGTCAGAACATTGTCACAGCCATTACTTCAACTATCAACAGCTTGGAGAGTCTTGACATCCAGCTACTTATGTATTCCTTGTGATTGCAGTGAAACATCAAAACCAGCAGCAGTTGCAACAAAGCTAACAGCAGATATCAGCAGTGCGATCTCCCCTCGTTTCAGGTTACTTCCATCTAGGTCACACAGATATGTATGTGGTGGTCATCAGCAGGTCATTTTTCCATGTGGAACCATGTATGAGGACTGCAGTCATGTGGAAATTCCATTGTGTTTTGTTGTGAAAGGACTTCACCTGTAGGAGCCAAAATTACCTTGTCATGCTTGTAGGATCTTCTAACAGGCAATTGCCTTGTCGTGGTTGTTTGGTGTATGTTTGCAGCCCAGATGGGAAGTTGCTTGTGTTTTTGTCTTCCCAAGCAGCTGTCAATACTGGTGCTCACAGTGCAACCAACTCTCTTCATTCCATTGATTGGCCAGCAAATGGGTCATTGGGGCCTCACATGCAAATTAGAGATGTGGTATGCATGCATGTGACTATTGTGTCTGATGTTTGTTGGGGGCCTAAAATGTTGCATGTAGGATATTCTAAAATTCTTGGAGGTCAGTTATGCATGTGGTATGCAACCAACTCACTTCATTCCATTGGTTGGTCAACAAGAAGGGTCATTGGGGGTCTCACATACAAATTAGAGATGTGGTCTGCATGCATGTCACTATGGTGTCTAATGCTTATTGGGGCCCTAGAATGTTGCATATAGGATGTTCAAAACTTGCGGGAGGACAATAACTTACAATGCAAGTTACTACAAGCATCTGCTGAAAATGGATGGGACTTCTAAAGTTGGTGCTTGATGTGGCAGGTTCCAGTTGTACAGCATGCTGAAGAAGGTGGCTTCCCAGGCCTCTATTGTTCCAACCTCATTAGCAATCCTTGGTTGCCTGACAATTGTACACTATTGCTATCTTCAGCTTGGCGGAGTCAGCAGGTCATTCTTGGTGTAAACATTTTAAGGTGCTTTTGTCTCCAGCATGGCTAAGTTTTTGACAATCACAATCACATTGGTTACAGATCTTTCACTTTTCTTTTTGCTGTGCTTGTGAAACTGTGTATTCTATTATGCTGTCGTGTTACAAGTTCATGTAGACATGACTTCGCTTATACCACTTGTGTTTGGCATGGCATGCAGTGGGGATGTCATGAGGGTCAGTCCTGCTGATTCACAAGCTTCTTGGAACCTTCTGGGCTTGCAAAATAGGTCTACTATTGCAGGTACTGTGACTGTAGCTTCTTTCATGGTGAGGGGCTACGTTTTAGCTCTTTTGATGAATGGATACAAAAGTGCTCAAAGTAACGTAATGTTGTTAGCCTCTTCATGATGTATTTGTAATCTGAATGGATTGCACCCCTGTTCCAAGAGGTGGTGTTACATTCTACATACATTATGTATAGGTTCTTCTACTTGCTAAATCAAATAGGCAAAGGAAATTCTTATAAGGGGAACTCAATTCATAATGTTGCAGCTTTGTTTTGTTTTGTGTTGTGGGTGATTCTCATGCAGTTGTAAGCTCCCCAACCAAGCCACACAGTTTGAAGCTAGGCCATCTCATACCACCTAGCACTCCAGTCAAGACTGGAAAAGAATGGAGCTGGTTTAACATATCTGTTCCTTCACTGAAGTATGCAGAGAAGGTAATTGCACTTCTTGTGCAGAGTTTTGGTGAGAAGCAGACTATTGTTTATGAGTCTGCTACAAAATGAAGGGTCCAATCAATATCCATGCATTGTTTTGAATGAACCAGGTTCGTATAGTTGCTGTTGTTGATGGGAAAAATTCTAGTTGCTGACACTTATAGATGGGTCTCAACTACTTCATGTTATGTTTGCAGGTTGAAACATCAATGTCATCCATGCAATTTGAAGTCTTGCAAATCCCTGTACCTGTCACAGAGACTCACAAAAATCTCTCTGAAGGTAGGGTAGTATGGACTCTACACACGGTATTCTGAGAGTGACTGGTTTAGTGCAACAACCATTGGTCTCTGGCTTGTTTCTACTTTTGTATTTCATGCCTTCAGTAGGATCTTTTAGATTTGGTCTACCTAAATTTACCAACTGATGTAGGGTCCAGTATCTTGTCTTGAATTTTCTATTAACATTGCTTTTGACATATTCAGGTGCCAAGCAACCATTTGAGGCCATATTTGTTTCTCCAAAGGCTTCAAACAACAAACCTTCAGCTGGAGAGACAAAGAGTCTTGATGACATCCCTCCCCTTGTGTTGGTTTTGCATGGTGGCCCACATGCTGTAACACAGACAAGCTTTTCAAGAACAGCTGCATTCCTGTCAGCCTTGGGCTTCAATCTCCTCCATGTCAATTACAGGTACTTAGAACAGCATGCAACTGTCTTCATGCTAATGCTAATAGACATGAAATTGGGGACATTATCCACCTTGTGCTCCTGTTGTTCAATGAACGAATTGTCAGATTCTTTCTTTTGGTGGATTGGAATGGGAAAATTTGTAGGCATTTAGCAATGTCAAGGATTGGTCATTAATGTGCTAAGGCATGGCTGTCTAGTGAACCTTAGGTAGTAACCTTGCTCTGAATGCTTTGACAATCATGTAAAAGTTTGATTCAAGAGGGGTTCCTGTAACATTTGACAGAGGCTCATTAGGATTTGGAGAAGAAGCACTGCAATCTCTCCCAGGCAATGTAGGTCATCAGGTAAGATGAGTATCAGCACAGTTCTTCTCCCTCTGGGTGTTTTGTAAAACATGTTGGTGCCAATGGCACTTTGTTTTCATGGGCTTTGCTGTTCTTGATAGAAGGCCACACCTTGGCCTACTATTGTATGTCTGCATTGGTTTGGAGGGAATCCATGACAAGTTTCGAACATGAGAGTGCAAGAGCAGACCATGTTCTAGGCTCCAAGACCCAAATGAAGAATCCAAGACAGATTATGAAACTACTGTTGCTCTATTGAAGAGGGAAAATCTGGAAATAGCAGTTGAGCCATATTTGCTTTTATGTTTATTTTGTGCAGGATGTTGGTGACGTCCTTACTGCCCTTGACCATGTCATTGAGAATGGTTTGGCAAATCCAGCCAAGGTTGCAGTCATAGGTGGTTCACATGGGGGCTTTTTGACATCTCATCTCATTGGCCAGGTAAAGGCTGTTATACCATCCACTTATGACCATTTATCCCTATCAGTTTGAGCATCTTTCTGTCCCAGCAGCTACAGTTGCCATTTTTTGTGTTGATTTTGGCCTGAAATGCCAATAGTTCAGACAGCCAATTTTCACCAATTATTCTGAGCAAGCATTATGTTACTGCATTTAAATTAGCACCGGGAGGAAAAGAATGTTGAAATTTCATTAGATAATACTTTCATCAATCAGATGTTCACTACAGTGTTGGGGGCCTATGTCTAGGCACCTGACAGGTTCACTACAGGTGTACTAAGAAATCCCGTGTGCAATGTATCATCAATGGTTGGCATCACCGACATCCCCGACTGGTGTTATGTTGAAGCGTTTGGCAAGGGGGGATTGAATTCCTATTCAGAGGCACCCTCTGCACAGGACCTAAATGTGCTCTATCGATGCTCACCAATCTCTCATCTTTCCAAGGTATTCAGCCATCCTAACTTGAAAACAACATAGAAATGTTAGGGGATTTAAAAATTTCCATTCAGGTTTGGAAAAGTTGAGTCCTTAGTTGGTTGTGCTGTGTATTGGAGGTAGAGTTCATGTTTCAACATGGAGTTGCTAGAAAAAGGTAGAAAAAAGCTGGACCCTCCTATGAAAATGTGAGCACCATTCGACAGTCATAACTTGCCTTTTCAATGGTCATTGTGGCACCAACCATGAACAGTCATTCTTGGATTGAAGATGTTTGGTGGAGATATCTCCTGGCTAATTTTAGGGTGTGGCTATATGCAGGTGAAGGTACCAACATTGTTCTTGCTTGGGGCACAAGACCGTAGAGTGCCAGTCTCCAATGGTTTCCAAGTAAGCTGGCCACATCATTTTTGCAATTGTGTGATCACCTGGTGTTCACCTAATTGGGGAACTACACCTCTTAATTGAAAAAATATTATCTGTACCAAGCAGGAGTTCCACTCAATTTGAGCACTATGATAGCACTTATTTTCTAGGGCTTGTAGTCTGCTTTTGGAATCTTGTTTAGATTCGATCCTCAGGTTTCTCACCAATGAATAACAAACGCTAATGATGACTGTTTGGGGTATTGTTGCAACAGTACGTGCAAGCATTGCGGGCATCTGGATTGGAAGTAAAGGTCATCCTCTTCCCAGAGGATGTGCATGCCATAGACAGGTATGCCTTTCAACACACTAGGTGTTTTCCTAGAACAAGATGGCAACACCACAAATTAGAACACATAGTATTAGAATTGTAAATTTCATCAATTGGCATTGTGATAGGTGGGGTAGGCCTGAGAGTTTGTGACTCTTTTGTACCCTCACCAAGTTTTCTTAGAAAGTCTGTGACCCAAACTTCATGATTGGTGGACCTTGTCTGTGCAAAGAAATGTTTAACAATGAATGTAAGATGGTATTGCAGGCCTCAATCTGAGTTTGAAGCCTTTCTCAACACTGGGACATGGTTGAAGCGGTTTTTGCAGTGAAACTTGGTATTTCATCTAATCTTGGTTTTGAGGTCAAATAAGCTTGGATAAGTTGATAGGTAAATCAATTAGTGATATTATGTTATCAATGGGCCTTTGTGATTGGCACACTGTTGTGTCTGTGGGCCTCCAGATTTGTTGAGTTTCTGGAGTTGAGATCAAAATTTGCAGGCAAGCTAATGATTGGGACATTGTTGAAATTGCGTTAGTTCATGGAATGCTTTGGAACTGATTTGGCTAATTGTTAGTTTCTCTGGGAATGACTTCATCCTATCACTAAGTAGCATAGCTAGATCAATTATTTCAGATATCAGACAATCTGGAGTTGGGCATGGTATTGACTTACTTTTACTTCACAGGACAGTTCAGAATGGCTTGGAATATCACTGGGGTGTCCATGAGTCTTTGGAATGTCTTTGAAATGTTTGGGAATGCATTGGAACTTGTTGGGAGCTTTGGGAATGCTAATGAGAATGCAATATTGTCAATTGAACTGAGTCTGGAAAAGGATTGGATGATGATGTTCTAAAACACAATAAAAGTATTTCTTTCACTCTCTTTACCTCCATCATTCTCAGTTTCTTTTGCTCCCTTGTTGATGGGCTGAAACTTAAGCAGTCATTCTCAACTTTCTTACCAATATTCCCAACAGTGTTCTTTCGACATATGAGGCTCGAATGTCATGCAATGTGTACAAACACTACTATGAAAACATGTTCCCTAAGAGCATCTCCAGTGGCGGGAACCATTTGCTCCTCTATTAGTGTTTATCGCATCCAACGACTTGGATTAATTGTTTTCCCCTCACTACCCATAACCCTCATAGCGTGAGACAAAATTGAAATGGAGCACAACTAAGGCCGATCATTAAAGGTGTCCAATGAAAAGTGATCATTTTAGCATCTTGGGATGCTATTTCAGCCACACTGTTAATATGACCCTTTGGCAAGTCAAACTCAGACTTCATCTAAAAAATGAAACAACACAACAAAGCTTCATCCAGATTTTTGCATACAATGGGAAATTGGATATGTTCTAACTAGTAGACAACTTCACACAATTGAGGCCAAGTGAAATGGATCTTGCCCAAACTTCTAGGCCTTAGCAGTCAATGTACCATTTTCATCCAAGATCCATGTCATTGTGCGCATAATGGATTTTTATCACTTAGCCTTAATAGTCTATGGACCATTGTCACAAATTTAGGATGTGATGAATTAATAATGAAAATCATATGAAATTCATTCATTCATAAGGTTTGTACATTTGACACACAAATTTCATGCATTGAAAACATGTTTGACACACAAATAAATGTGTTGACAGATAAAGTATGAACCTATGAATGAATATCATACATATTTCACATCTTTCAATAAATTTGTGTGTCAAATGTGTTTTCAATGCACAATATCAATGTGTGAAATGTATGAATTATGAATGAATTAATGTTACGTGATTTTTAATTTTAACTTGTGAGATGCTAAGTTTGTGATGATGCCCACCCTAATTCCACTTCATTGTCAACATAATGAATTTTTATCACATAGCCCTAACATTTGATGGACATGTTCACCTTAATTTCTTGTGGGCATCACCACAAGAATCTATTTGCTCAAAATTATTTATGGTTATAATTGATTAATTGATTTTGCATGGTCAATGTTTCCATAAGCTTGAATGGAAAACCTAAGTGGAACTAACCATGGGGACAACATTGGACCACAAGCAACCAAAACACAATAACTATGGCATTTGTTGGGCTTCAAGGATATCATTTGTGAAACCACAAACACTTGCAATCAACTCACTTCTTATTCAAATATGATCCACTTGACAATGTTGTTTAATGATAAACTGTGAAAATAGAAAACCCTTGTAAACATTACAAGAAGTTCAAAATTGTATCAAAAAAATCCCAACATTTCTTACTTGAACTCCAAAATAATTTCTCTGTTCACAAGTTAGAGAAAACCAATGTTGGATAAGTTACTTTGGTAGGTCACAACTCTATGTAGCACAAAGTATAAATCGTTATTAAAAAATAAATAAAATGACAATAATTGATGATGAGTTCCAAATAATTTTAGTTCTCAAGGATATGTATTTGCCCCTTGGCAATGAATGAAAAAATAATTAAAATTTAAAACCTATGTAAAGAAATAATGCCATCATTTGCAATGACATCGATAGTCCATGGCTAGTAGAAAAAGAAGAATGCCTTGAAAAAAGATGATACAAACATTTTGAACAAAAAATTGGACTGCAAACATAGAATCAAAATGGCATGACCAATGTCAACATCCTTCACAATTGTTGTGGAAATCTTGATTT
>Ga0116228_10003307_pt1 | contig 14142 bp, 7 predicted proteins | sample S1TSphfallax_2_FD_89694 | JGI IMG/M metagenome (GOLD analysis project Ga0116228, IMG submission 89694) | Host-associated microbial communities from peat moss isolated from Minnesota, USA - S1T2_Fc - Sphagnum fallax MG | ecosystem: Host-associated > Plants > Peat moss > Unclassified | place: USA... | reverse complement strand
GCTCCTTCAAGGATCTTGCTTTCAAATTTTTCCTTTGAGTTTGCTGGGGATTTGGGAAAAGGTTCATGTTTGGCCTACCGTACTCCTTTTGAAGAAGGTCCCACACCTCCTGCCATAGTTTCCAACCCTTGCTTAGTGGACTGCCCCATTAGCATCATCCCTTTGATGCTCCAACCATGACCACTTGACCACTATCCTACCTCTGCATGTACAACTGGTTTCGACCAAGGGGCTGCTTCTTGTTCTTGGGACTGCGCTCTTTCTTGGAGTTCCTTTGCACATCCTGAGATGTCTATGCTGTCCTGTCCTTTTTCCGAGCTTTTGAAGATGAGAGGATTTCCCCTTCTTCACCCTCACCTGCATCTAGCATGGCTAGTGCAGGGGGTTTGGTGGTTGGTTAGCCCATGAGCAAAAGGTTGCCGCACAGAAATTCCTAACCATTACCTAGAGGAATTTATTTTGAACAAAAACATGGCAGGTTGCTCTAATGTCATGAGCAACACAGTTGTAGATCTTGAGACCACATATTCTTTCCTCATAATCCAGGAGAAAGTAGCAGGTGGGTAGGCTCTGCACATTTAAACTGTGAGACATGGTCCATATGTGCAGCACTTGAAGGTGCTCAGAACATTTTGTAGCTATGTTTGGACTCATTTGTAACAGTTCTATTCAAAAGCATCTTTCTCAGCTGAGTCATATAGATGTGTCATAAGACTCTTGAATGTGTTTTCTGGTACAACTATGATGATTTTGAAGTGCTGGGAACTTGGAACTCATCCTATGTGAGCTGAAATGTATAATGGCAGATTGCCTCTCTGGACATCTCTTTTCCATTCAAAGTCTCTGCAGCAGACAGAAGATTTCAGAGAAGTCAGCTACAGTAGTACATGAGTTTCAAACAAAAACTCCTGCACATTTGGAGAGCTTAATTTGGCATTGAAAGTTCATGCTAAATATATGTTAGAAGCTTTGTTTCTCCTTATTTCTCACAGGGGCGATTCTTCACTGAATGCTGTTCCAATTTCCAGTCATACTGTAGCAAACATTTTTGACAGATACTTGTACTTGGTAAGATTTGAGGATCAAACTGTGGCAATAGGGTTAAGCTCCTCTTGGTTTACCGCTCATGGACTCTAACCAGTGACCACCCAAGGCCCAATCATGCAATACCGTTGAAGAATACATGATTACTAACAGTTCTATAAACTGCAGAATGAAGCATAGATGACAAGAGTCAATTTCTTGCCTCCATTCTACAGAGATACAAATTAATCTCCATGGCTATTATGGTCTAGCTGCCTCCATCTTAACCCTGTGCAATCTCAATTGAGTCGGCACAGCCAGTAACATACAACCTACAACATCTGTGGTTGAGAAGATATGGCATATGTATGCAATCATGAAAGTTTAAAAAGTGAATTAGCCATGAATTTTGGAATACCTGAATATCTTCAACATACCTTAAATCATGGATCCAATGATACTCTAAAACAAGATTTCTGCAGCCCCGATAGCCAATCTCAGCCCAAGTGAGGAAAAGGCTGGCAACCTGAACTTTCCATCAATGAAAAAGTGATCCATCCACCATAGAGCACATGGTAGTAAATTGGTAGAACAAGTCAACAACACCAGTCGGAATAATTTATTTCCTAGTATCAATTGTGAATTAAGGTTTTCAATCGCTACCATGCATACCATTACATTCAAAAGCTGCTCAAATGTTCATGGAACACAAAGAAGCTAATGTGCATACATGACACCCTGCAGTCTGAAGTAATTGCTCTAGAAGTACAACCCTCCCTACATCTACACCTGTCATACCAGATATGAAACCCTAGTATCAAAATACCACAGGGCTTGCTTTCAGCCAAGCTCCACATAACCATTAAAAACGTTGAGTTACCACAAGGTAGCTCTTGCCTGGGAAGGTCTGGCAACTGTTTGCAGTCTGGCTGAGAAACAATAGTCTTACCCACCCAGTAAATAGCCTACTAGCATGCTCAAAAGGGCAACAAGAATGACAAAAAAGAATGAAAACCCTGACTGAAGCTTTTGATTTGCCTTCAAGGCTTGGACAGTTCCACCAGCTCTTGTCCCTGTCTTGGCTTGCTGCATATGTCAAATCAGATATGTTAGCAATGACTAAATGTATATTATCCACTTGAGAATCTTCAACTCACACACTTGTACCAATTCAAAACAAAACACCATCCTTGCTGGACATCCTCCACCTTAACATCCAGTAGCTATTTCTTTCCTAGCTCTACTGCCTGGATCTTTCAAGGTTGTGTATGCTATCCTCCCACTCTCATGCGTGTTACATGTTCCTGAGCCTAATATTAGATCACTAATTTTGAGCTGGAGGGCAGAGCAAACCAATTCTTGCTGCAGGCGAGCATTTTGCTGTATTGCTGCATTGCGCTCCTCGGTCAACATAGCCAAGGCCCCCTTTGCCTGCAATAGAGCACATGAAAATAATTAACCCACAGGCAAGCTCTATCCAATTTTGACCACAACCACTGGTATTCGCAGGCAGAAAAAAACTCTGAATGAGAATGCCAGAAGTTGGTTGCAGGCATGTTTGAGTATAATGGACTTCTCAGAGAAGTGTCTCATTTGAAGTGAAAGTTTCATTGCTGAAGCTGGATACATAGAAAGAGGACTACAAAATAGCTGACCATGTTCATATAATTGTCATAGAACACTGGATCCAGAATTCCACCCTTCTTAAAGGCACAGTTAGTCTAGAAGGTGAAGGAAGTGAGGCTGAGGAAAGAAAACCTCAGTTAACTTGGCCTTCAATTCATTGATGTCCTTTGCTGCCTGCAAAGTGGAAGACAAAATCAGTTTCCATCAAGCATTACAGCTACAGGTACATCATATAGACTCCAAAAGCAATATACCAACTAGAACATATGAACAAGCAAAAGGGAAGAGAGGTATACTGGATCTAATGGTGAAAAATGATGATCGCCATTGTCTACTGCAGCTTCCATCTTTGGTGATAAGCCTTCTTCATTTGACTCTGTGATTGGTGATGGTGGTTGTGGTGGTGATACATACAGCACCCTCAGCTTTGCTTCATGAACTTCCTTGCCTGACTCTTTACTGAACTGCAAAGATGAGTGGTCGGGTAAGTGGCATCACATAATACTGTTACTCATACATGAGCATGCTAAGAGATCTCTGTTCAATAAGCACTTTATAAATCTAACCAAGGTTGTCTCTGAAATGGTCAATACTCCTCACATGCATAAATACACAATTTTGAAAGGAACACAATTATTTTCTTGCTATGTAGACCTTGAATATCTGAAGTATGCTACTCAGATCATATTACTTAGAAGATTTGGAGTAGTCTCCAATTTCAAAAGCAACATACTGCTTTTGATCTATCAACTATATTGTGATTGCCCTTAAGATCAACAAAGGACAAGTGAAATAATGACAGCACCACAGGTACATCTAAGTCATACTCAGAATCCCTACCAGTTCTGGAGAGACATCCTTGGGTGAGGACCCAACAGGAGCTACTACACTCTGCACAAGAAACTTGTCTTTGCATTGCATATCTGGAGGTGCTTCTCGCTGTGCTTGCATGGTGACTACCACAAGTCAAACAACCACCACCACCACAATAACTTAGCAACACTCACACCACAAACAAGCCACTGCACTTCCATGAGCAAAAAACATGCACAAAGAATCAATGAATTACATTGGAAGACACATCATAAGAAAAGAGGAAACAATAAAGTAGCAACATGGAAAAACAAGATCTCCATGTTTACTTTGAATTCCCTTCACCATGTGAAAAAGATGGTAACATTAATTTTGGCTCACACATTGATGGCAATTTACATTGGGCAATAATCTGCAAGCCACTTAATTGGTCTCCCAACAGATGATAAATCATGTTTGTAAACCATGTGACTCAATCTAGAAACATGGTGTGGCTCCCAGAGCCATTGAAAAGTTGTCATGCTGGGATACCTGTGACATCTGCACTGCTTTGTGGAAGAACAATCCCATTGTTGGGCCGCACACAATACTTTTTTGGTGATGTGGTTTTAACCTATGACACAAAAACAGGGCATTATGTCATGTGCATTTCCCAAAAATCTGTCATATTTCCTACAGAACATGGAGGGTCATTTCAATGGAAAGGCAACCAGAGGCACTGTAGGACAAGTAATAACGAAACTTTCCACTCAAGATAACATATACAAAAACTATATGGCAATAATCATGAATCTGCTTTTCCAAACGCATCTATTGAAACCCAATATCAGTAAGGGGCCCTTATCACCCATACATGTTCCAAAATCTGACAATGTAGAGAGTAACCTAATGTAAAAATCTGTTAAGGAACTGCATCCCTCCCAGATCATCAAAACAGAAAAAAAAACCTGGGATGCATCTTTCTGACCCAACCTTAAAGGCCACATAGCTATCAGATGAGTTGATAAGGCGTAATGATGATGATATTTGCTTCTTCAATTCAACTGTGCCACAACAGAGACAGAGCAGGTTACAAACACTGGTGAAAATACTCCACGTGACTACCAAAAGTGACTGAGGAATGTGTTGAAAACTGGCTAATAAATAATTTCAGTAACTTCTGCAACCCTAAAACATGATTGCTTAAGAACAAGAAACCCTTCCCTTGCATGTGGATTAGTCATGTTTAGGGCAGTTGTCCACATCCCGAAACACACCTTTCATTAAGTTTGAGAAACATAACAGATTTCAATGAGCCAACAGTGCTGAAGCAATGTGAGAAACATACATGGGAACTTCAGCTCTCCAGGCTGTATGCTGAGAAGTTCGTTGGGCATGGCTGCAGTTGGTATGGCTCCCCCTCCCTATTGTTTGAGATTTCCAGATCTCTGTGTACAGCAGAGAGACTTCACTTCAATTCCTGTTAAAACCAACACTGGAATAAACACCAAGACTTTGTGATGTACCAATTACTCATTCTGCCCATTTTCTGATCAAGAGCCAAGGCCCTGGACACTCAATGGTCAAACCCTAATAGAACTAGGCCCTATATTTTGGTCTAGAAACTGCTACTCCTGAGGCTTTGCTGCAACTAAGGGTAAGAGCACCGATCTGTATCAGAATTGCCTAAGAGGAAAGCTTCAGTAGCATACGAGGGAGGGAGGCCTTGTGATCTCTTTCAATTTAGGATAATGTATCTTCCCTCGGCATAGACGCCTGCAAAGGTTCTAAACTGCTGAACACAAAACTGATCCCAGGAGTTGACGATGGCCCAAAAACCAAGGCGATCTAGTACTTTCTCCACAAGGCCGGAACAAATCCAACAAAAAAGCCAGAGACGAAATCCAGACGATACGGAAGCAACACACACGGGACTCATGCACCAGAGATGGCAGACCAAAACCTCATGTTCCTCATGGTCCCACCCATCTAGGGTTAGTAAAACAAACTGAGAAAAAAGAAAGACGAAAGAACGTCGAATAGATTCACACAGAGTCGCCTTCCCCCGACCTCACCCCCGCCCCCGCAAACCACGAAATGGTTCAAAAAAAACAAGTCGGCGACCAAAGCCCCTTCCCATGGCTCTCTCTCCGCCTCAAAGCCCCCCCCCTCCTCAAGACCCAACAAATCGAATCCAACCGCTACCCTAAAAAGATAGGAGAGAGAAGAAGAAAGCTAGACAGAGAATGAGCACACCAAGACAACGGAGAGAGAGAGAGAGAGAGAGAAAGCATCATGATGCGAGAAAGTTTTGACGGATACGCACTTACGCAGCATAGAAGAACAACTGCTGCTGCTACCACAGGCCACCAAAACGGAGAGAGAAAAAAGCCAAACCTAAGTTTCCGATGCAGGCAAGAGACGCAGGAGGAAGAGAGACTTGTCCAATACCTGCAAAGATGGCAATCGATGGCCGGCGGGCGATCAGCTGATGATGCAAAAGGCGAGAGGAGAGCGATGCGGAGAGGAGACGAGAATACGGGAAGAAAGAAAGAACCCCAAGACTGTAGTCGTCCCTGCTGTAGCTGTCCCCGCAGCGGTCCCACCTTTTACCCCACGGGTTTCTGCCGTAGTGTTATATCCTGTGGTCAAGTTCTGTTTGTCCTTCAGTATGTCTTTTTGTCCAAGAGTCCAAGCTTATCGGCATCTTGTACCCCGTTGGCTTTACTCTACCCTTGTAGGCATTCCCCGTAGCCTAGCCTAGGTCAGCTACGGGTTTTGTTTGGTGGCGGAATTTCGCCACTTGGCGACCAAAAAGAAAAAGGACGCTGCGAATTGTACAAAGGATTTTTGGGGAAAAATTCCCCCAAAGCAGAGTTTGTGTGTGTGTTTGTGTTTTTTTTTATTATAAATAAATTTTGTGATGAGTTGCTAATCTGGCGATCATCTATAAGAATATTTAGCCTAATTTGGCGATATTCAGACTATGAAAGTGAAAAAGTCGTAAGAACCCTCTTTCACGTTGTAGGCAGTTGTGGCGGCGGTTCTTAATTTTCATAACTGTGATTCTCCCCCTACCCCCCCCCCCAGAAAAAACTAGTTGTGTTTCCCCCCCTCCCCCCCATACATGCTTGGTAAAAGCTAAAATCATATATGCAAGTCTACTATCTTAGGGCATTAATAAAAAATTTATACCATAAAAGGCACAACAATATTATAAAAAAATAAATTAAAATTTGTGTTTCATTATGATTTTTGTTATTAAATCTTCATCAAAGCCTTATTGAAGTTTTTTAATTAACATCAAATTTATTTCAAACATTTATATTTCAAAAAAATTGATACTTATTTATTTATTTATTTTTAAATTGACGTGTTTTATTTTAATCAAAATTTTCATTATATTTCAAATCAATTTTCTAATAATTTCATTTTAATAAGATTTAAAAGAATTGAAGCTAATTATTTGTATGTTTATTAAACAAAATTTCATTTTAAAAATTAGTCATATGATTTTATTTTTTACGTTTCATAGTGATATGAAACTTCATCATACAAAATAGCAAGTGACAACCCAAAAATAAAATAAAATGATATAGAGGCATGATTAAATCAGTTACCCAACATTCATATTTTGAGAAGAAACCCAACAAGTAAGTAGTAGATGGGTAGATTCCAAAACAACCCATCAATTGGATGGGTGCACCCAAAATTTACAGAGGCACATCCATTAGCTTGGGGGCAATAAACAGATGCTTCCACGGTTCTGACACATTTTCACGGTTCTCAAAAAATTTGAGAACAAGGAACAAAAAATACCGGTTATCAACAAAATCAGATACCCGCATGGATCTGTTTTCTGAATTTTACTGGCCTGAGTGAGCGACCACACACCAGCTGACCATCCACCGGATGCCTATTATGACTCAGTTGTAGGTGAACCTCAACCTGAGTTAATATTTGATTTCACATGGGTAACCCATTCTGTAAGAAGTAGGTTCTACTATATATATATATATAGATTGGAAAATAGGTGACTACTAACTAAGTAGATAGTATACGCATAGGTTTAGGGTTTAGGGCTTTACCACCTACTTACTAATAACTTGCTTGTAGGTTGTTAGTAAGTAGTTAGTTTGAATAACAACTAAGATAACAACCATGGTTAACTAAGGAACTAGAACCCAATAGAAAAGTCTTTCTTGTTCACATACCATCCATCCTCCTTGGGGAGCTGGTGGGTGCTGGTTCACTTTGGTCAATTTGACTAGGGTAAGTTGGCTGACCATGATACACTTAGTGGGTTTTTAGGCTAGCATTGGTTCTTCATGGCTCAAATCACTTATTATATGCAAGTGTAAGTAATTCGTATGCATTGTCCTTTGTGTCGAAATTTTTTCTTGGCCATTTTTGTTGTAAAATTGATTCACTTATTTTCTTTTTTGTTTAGAATTCGAATAGATAATCATATTGTTGGTGAAACTGTGTCCTAAAACTTTGATTCATCAAATGTGTTGGCAATGGATTGTTTCCAAAAGGTTGTTGCAAATTCTTCATAAACTTTGGTATAAACATTTTGATCACCATCCCATATATATTGTAATCCTATAAGTGATTAGAAAATGCCTAATATCCAACCTCAACTTGGTACTATACATTTACACTTTTCAACTTTTTCCTATCTATAGAAGGATATAAGTCCAAGTCTAACGATGTTCAACAAGTGTCGTGGATATGAATATGGTGACATGTTGGAAATGAACACACTTTAACAATGGGTTACTTTCATTCTTTACTTCAAGCTCACTTAAGAAACTACATTGGTTACCCAAAATAATGCACAATTACAAACATATGCATCTAGTGACATGTTTGTAAATGTTTAATCAATTTGTGTATAATTATTATGATGAAACTTGTTTGATGTGTTTTGGATTGCTTACATGGGACTAAGGACCTTAAAATGTTTACAAATGGCAAAACGATTTCAAAAGTGTGAACAATTACATTTGTTTCAAAAATCGCAAAATTTGTTTACAAATCTTGTCATAAATTCCCATGAAAAATCAAACATACATAATTTTCACAATGTCTTCATTTATAATACTCAATCATTGGATCCAAACCCCTTCTTATAGGTTTTGTTTTTGTTGGTCTTATTTTATTAAGTCTTTTTCTTGAAGGCATGTGCCCAATTTATGGTCTTCACCCAATACAACATTTCGATTACATTACACTTTCAACATTGCACCTTTTTCCAAGTTGTTTGGTATTTAATCTATTGTCAAATATGGAAGTTCACAAACACTACAACCTTTTTACTTCCTTCAATTTAAAGCCATTGAACACCACGTGGTTTGGCCAAGTGGACACATTGGTGACATGGAAGAATATTCAATTATGTTAGGGAATATTCATATGTATCATAAAAATATGTTAGAGAATATACTTTTTGACATGGATAAAATTTATTGAAAATATTTTTTCTTGCTCACAAAACCTTATTCATTGCCCATGTTCACCACTCATTTGCTCATGAAATAACATCCCTCCCTATGATCAAACCATGGTTTTAGAAAGTATGTTAGATCAAGGTAAAATTAAATAGCATGGGATTCTAATACATATTTGGATATAATTATATTATAAAACTTAATGAAATCTTCATAGACTAAATCAACATCATTTGTTTTTGTGCAAGTTGTTGGAATGTATCTCATATTTTGTTGGGTTGTAATCATTTTAAATTTGCTTCTCTTTGAACTTGATGCCCCATAACTTGGTCTTATTGAATTTTGTATCCAACAATACCCTAAAAACTTCCTATATTTGAATCGTAAAGTTTATATATGTAATTAAGTTTTTTCTTTTCTCTTTCACCTTCCTGAATCTTTAACTTGTTATTTTGACACACAACTTTGGATTGCAACTCCTTTACCTTGCCTTTAAGCTCACTATAAAATGTTCAAACTCATTTGTAGGTTTTATTTTGATTTTAACCACTTCATCAAAATGCTATAACTCATCTACATGTTTTACCTTGATCCAAACCTTGTCATTAGAACATTCATTTATAGCCTTTACTTTCACCTTGCTATGAAAATGTTTAAACTCATCTGCATGTTTTATCTTGACCAATGGTTTTTAATCTACCTAGTTTGCTTTCAAACATGGTATTGCAAAAAATACAAGCTTTATATTAGTTTAAAAGATCTCTTCAAAAGTAGACATGTATGTAAAGCTTGAAATGAGAATGTGGCTTTGAATTGTACTCAATGCTCTATGAACTTGTGAATGTTTTTGGATTTGTTTGCTATAATTTTGGAGGACATTTAGTGCACCCAAATTTGGGGGGAACTTGTAATTTGTACCATTTAAGGTGCCCATAAACATAATAAAGAGATCTAGTCAAATGTTCCATGAAATTACAAAATAAAACTCTTATTCACCCATAGGATGTATTGAATTCAAATGGCACTATTGATGGTGTGGCATGGCTAAACACGCCCATGACACATTGGCCCGTCAATGCCACAAGATGCAATGCTTGTGGGTGCCACTTGGAACTATCCAAAAAAGATTTGGCAATTATCAATTCCAAATTTGTTCATGTAAACTCGAAACATTTTAGGTGTATAAGCTTGAAAACCTTAATGTACATCCAATATAAATATGTTAATAAATTTTGTGGAAAATTGTAATCAAGTTTAACACCAATAAATCAACATAAAATATGGATAGTAAATAAGTAATATTTACTTTGTGGCCCAATAGTGGCAATGTAATGGAAATTCAATGACCCAAATGTTGAAACACAATGGCATTATAGTGGCCCTTTAGTCCTACATATGTAACAATTAATAGCATAATAGTGGCAGCGGTGGTTAAATAGTGGTCCTTTAGTGGCAACATAGTAGCCAACAAGTTACAACAAAGGGTTTCATAGCCAAAAACCAATTACATGTTTCGTCCCTAATGGATGCTGGGAATGTAAACACATGGTGTGATTGAATGTATGAATGTTATACATTAGTTGTAGAATAGTTGTTCATTACGTAACTATTTTTCAATAGTCCTAACTTGTTGCATTATGCAATGACAATGCAACTTTTCAAGAAGTTAAACATAGTTAACTACATTCTTATATACGGTGCATATAAATTATTATATATGACACCCATTTATAACTATGTTGCAATTAGTAACAATTAATTAATTTTCTGAAGTGGAAATTTATTTATTAATTCAATGTATTTATAAGTTATAATTGCATAAGAGTTGCATTATTGATGTGGTAGTTCCAACAAAATTGTATTGGAATGGTTTTTGAGCTTTAGTTGTAAAATAGTGTGGTCTCCATGGTCATAATTTCTCATAGTGTATACAATTTTTGCTTCCATAATGTCTTGATCTAATACCACCTCAAAGAAAAGGAAAAACAATGATGATTCTTAAACCAACCATTTAGGAGGACTTCATGCGGTTCATGTTTGAATTGGAGTTAGATTGTTGGAGTGGTGTTTCCATTGTTGTTTACAAAACTTCCTTAAATCTCATTACCATTACATCCTTAACCAATTCATGAACCTTGATTATATTTTTTATTTATTTGCAACATGGTTAAAATAATAAATATTCCATACCCTATTACCTTGGCAACTTCAACTTTAATATCATTATTTACTTATTTTGAGAATTTCAAATTTTATTTTTTTGAAATTAAAAAAATGTAAAAGGAAATATTGAAATTTCATATATTTTATATGTTGAAATGATAATTTCAGAATTAATTAATTAATTGACAAACATCTATCGAAATTGACAATATATTATAATATGTTAAAATGGTATTTTGCTTCAATAACAAGACACCTTTTGCTCTTACAAAAATAAAATAAAATATTAATTAAATGCAACATCTAATTAAAATCAACTCAAACCAAACATTAACAATAATCATTGTAGGTAGGTAGGTAGGTAGTTTAATAAACATAATAAGTAGGCTAACTATCCAAATTAACATGGCCAATTTGATTAAACATGGCCATTCAATATGGCCGATTTGACTAGGCCATGGGCATCTTGATGGAACATTTAAAAAAATTTTTTTTTTTTTACTAAATGTATAACTTAACACTTGGTCAAAATGGTCAATTTAGTCAAAAGAATCAACCAAAAAAACCATGTGTCTTTCATGCCCCATGCTTTTAGTCAAAATGAGGATCCTTGTGGTCAATGTGGATATTTTGGACAAGTTAAACCTTTTGAGAAACCATGATTTCATTTAGTGAGTGTTAAATTTTGAATCAAGAATCCTTGAACAAATTTTAATACAAGTTATAAAAACATTGTTTCATTTTAAATTTGAAATATTCATAAAACATATCCATATGGGAAACATGTAACCTAGTTGTTTTAAAGCCTTTTCATTACCACAAAATGCGGGTGTAGTTTAGTAATCCTTGTTCATTAATCCCCATTCACTAAGCTAGTGAATTCATTGCTTCCCCACTAGGTTTCATTCACTATGACTAGTGAATTCATTCAACATTTAGTGAAATCACTTGGCATACACGAACACCTTTTGTTGTAATGTTTGTTGAAACCTTTCATTAAAGAATAACATGATTTTTTAATTCAAAATATTTGAAAATTTTCAATATTAATAATATAAAAAAATATTATAAAATGTTGGGAATCAAATGTTTTGTTTTAATTTTCACATGTTTAAAAATAATTGTGGGCTTCCTTTTCATCTTGCTTTTAATTAAATTTGTAAACATGTCAACTTAAGTTATTGTTATAAGCCTAATGTTTAAAATCACAACAACACATGCCATGATTTTCAAATTCATTTGGTCCATTTTAAACTAAGGTCACACGTACTTTCACCGAAGATAAATCTTCCATGATTATTGAAAATTAAATTTTATTAATATAAAAGTGGGGTGCAGTTCATTAATTTAAATCATTACAGAACCTTAAAAGTGAAATAGGTTCATTGCACCTTAATGATTTCACCTTACTTAAAGTTATTTCATTATAGGGTCATTATGTAAACATCATGTATCATTATTAATTGATGTAATTCATTATAGTAAATACATATATATATATATATATATTTCAATACCTTAGGCTATTTAAAAATATACCCTATGTTATTTTAAGTTACCTTAGGTTATTTTACTTTAATCTGTTAAATGTTATTTTAAATTATACCTTAGATTATTCAAGGTCATTTAATTTTATGTTATTATAAATTATTGTATCCTAAGGTATAATAATTTAAAATAACTCGAAATAAAATTTAAAAATGTAAAATAAATTATCATATAATAATTTAAAATAGAATAACCTAGCATAGAATAATCTAAAATAATTTATAAACTAGAATAACCAAAAATGACATAATGTAGAATAACCAATAATAGTTTTAAATGATTTATGATAAATTAATTTGAAATAACCAAGAAAATTAAGAATAACATGCAATAAAATAATTTAAAAAGCCAAGAATATCTGAAAATAATAATAAAATCCTATGTTAAAATAACTAATAATAGTTTATAATTGAACATCCAATAATAGTCTATGATATAATAGCCAAAATTTCACTTTTAATGTCTAGGCTTGATATTTTAGTTTTCACAAAATTAATGTTGTTTTATATTATTTGAAAAAATAATAATCAAAAGATTAAATTAAAAAAATAATGGGTATATTTATGGTATATGTAGTATAATAAAACCCATTATTTTTTTGGATTTCATTAAGTTTGGGTTTGAATTAGTGAATAAAAAATAATTGAAATGAAAATTTAAAAAATGGCCCACCTCACATATCTTGTCATCTTCCATTTTGAAATGATTATTTGTCAAAATGCAAATTTATCACATACTTATGGTCAGTGCTTTGAAAACATCAATTTGTGATATGATAATTATGAAATTACTCACATAGTTCACAAATACGTTCCAATGGAATCATAATGTTTAATAAATACTAGAAATTTCATAAAGATTAAAAATCATCTAAATCCTTTCTTAAGTACATTTTCATCTTTTAGTACATTGTGTTGTATATATTTTTGGCACAAACATACTCTAACACAACATCACATGAAATAAAAAAATGTAGTTTCTTTAACATTTGATTTTTGGGTTTTGACCTACTATAATATGTAAAAAACATTGTGAAAATCTTGCATAATAATGACATGATTAAGGTCACTATAAGGAAATGCGTCCTAGTTCATTCTGGGTTTCACTAGATTTTGAGTGAATTTGGACATTTTTCTTTAGTGAAATTGTTTAACCCCCTAGTGAATAGGAACCATTTGTTATGGACAATGATTTGTTTCACTAATACCTAGTGAAACAAGGTTACTCTTCAGTGAAATACAAATTTACCAAACAATTCACTTGCTAGTTAATTAATTAACCAACATGGAAATCAATTAAAATTTAATTATTTAATATATAATATTAATGATAATTTCATGATTTTAAAAGTTCATTATTTATTGACATGTGTCACTAACTACGATAGGTTAAAAACCTAGCCTAGGTAGGTAGGCCACGTAATCAACCTAAACACCTATTCTAAAAATTCGATAGGAGAATATTCGATCAACATACCATTGATGACCACACACAACACCACACATGAGGTTTGATCCCTTGACCTTTGAAATGAAAG
>Ga0116228_10003306_pt1 | contig 14143 bp, 15 predicted proteins | sample S1TSphfallax_2_FD_89694 | JGI IMG/M metagenome (GOLD analysis project Ga0116228, IMG submission 89694) | Host-associated microbial communities from peat moss isolated from Minnesota, USA - S1T2_Fc - Sphagnum fallax MG | ecosystem: Host-associated > Plants > Peat moss > Unclassified | place... | reverse complement strand
CACATAGGCAAGTTGATAAGTAGTTGAAGTTGAAATGGTGGCAAAATAAGGCATAATGGTGAAAGTGGAAAAATTACAATTTCACACCAACAACATGCATCACAAATTTACTAAGCTTCATAGGTTCATACAAATTCCATGCAAAATCCAATTTTCATAAGTTTGGACAAAAATTGTATGAATTCCATGTTATGGTTAATATGAACAATATGTGTTCCTATTCAATATTTTAAACATGCAAACAAATGAAACATTACTTTTGAATGACATACATGGATGTTCATGTTCAATACACAAAATCCACATAGTTTTATGCAAAATTACATCATGATAATTTCACAAATTTAGTTATAATGTATATCATATGTACTTCACATCAAATATCATAAGTAAAAAAGACACATCATATGTATAAAAGAAAAAATTCGTGCCATTTTTACACTTTGAAGCCCATTAATTTTGCACAAACATATTGTTTTACGATTTTCACACCTAGTCTATTGATATTTCGTGATATTGGAAGTTTGTGATGTGGTAATCAGGAGCCTATTAAGATTTTGATGTTCATTTTCTACAAGAAAATGGAACAAATTGCTAAAAAGGAACTCATTGATATGTGTGTGCACATGCTAACATTGGTGCAAGGCTAGGAAAACATTGTTGACAAATTGCAAAAAAAGATCAATAGTAAACTTCCAAGAAATGGAACAATGTGTAAAAATAAGTCAAACATTTTCAACTTTGATTACAAGAAAATTACAAATGATCATAAATGGACTAGAATCCATATCTATTTTTGGGATCTCATATTGTATGAAAAAAAAAAGGTTCCATTTACCTCATCAATTCAACAAGGAGTATTATGAATCAATTGAAGATTTTTAGGGGGAAAAGGTTATTAGTGCTCCCATGCATTTCACGGACATGAATGTTGAAAATGATGCATTTTATAAACAAACCTACACAAAAAACTCAAAATGGAAATAAAAATCTTCAATTGTAAGACAACGTATAGGGAACATGAATGCCAAGTTGTGTGAACTTATTTCAAACTTCAAAACCTTTTCCAAGCTTTAACCATGAACCTATTGTCCATCTTAATTTTGTTGATAACAATTGTTCAACACTTGCACCTAAAAACATAGGAGTCAAAAGGACACATAATAATATGTTTTTTCGTATCCTTGAATCTACCAATAAGAACAATAAGGGTATCTTGGAAGCAAGAATTATGAATCACCTTGACTGTAACATACAAATAAAAGGTTATAAGCAAAACAAAAGAAAGAAAGCTCCATACTGCAATTTCGGACAACCCATATCTCACCCCATACCTTTGGAATATTCACAAATTGGTCATAATTGTCATAAAAAGGACTCCTTGTGAAATATCTGATGATGTGACAAACAAAACAACAGAAATAATTAGAGTATAAATTATAGACTTATCCAAAAAGTCTTGTTTGCCTAACTTTGCACGTCGTTTTTGATCAATTTTCCAAATGTTAGAATAGTAGTTGTTCTATAAGTATCTTGTTCATTGTTTCTAATCGATCCTCCATGTGCTAGAATACTAATTGTTGCACAAAGTATATTGTTCAGCCATGTTAGCATCAACTCAACCATTCTTGATCTCAAGGAAACTCACCAAAACTAACCACACACAACCATATCACCTACTTTGGAAAATGCTGACTATCAAAAGCTTATTTGATCCTAACATCATCAACTGCCTAAGACTTCCTCCTCCCATGCATTTGAGGGCAGGTATTCTGAAATTGCACATCACAACACTCTAGTTCACCCAATGTTAGTGTTTCCCTGCTTCAAACATTATTTTGCATATGTGCATTTCAATTGCAAATTGAGAATTCGACTCCAAGATTTGTACACCTTTCCTCACTATACATCCACATTTCCCCTTACCTGCTACTACACAAATACTAAAATGAACCCCATCACTCTAACAAAAATATCAAAGTCCCTTCAGCACCATCAACCTTTCCTGGTAGAGCATAAACTCTCCAAATCCCAAGCACTCCACTGCAAAACCTTAACAAATTAATATTTTCCTTTTCATGTCCATGTAGATGGTTAAGGGAAAAAAAAGAATTAGTTTTCAGGTATGTTTCATTTAGTTGTATGCAATTATTGTGGCAATTTCGAATATCAAAGCTTTGGGCAATTCAATAATAATTTAATAATTCGATGCATAACTATAATTGAAATTTGGAGATTAACATCAATCACTTACAATATTCAAAATATAATTAAAAAATACATATAATTTTTCCTTTCTTCTTTTATTAAAATTAAAACATATTGCAAATGATCATATTTTTGAATTTAATTGTTCATACAAGTTTTTCAACATGATTTCAAAATTACATTTAATGTGTTATTGGGATAGTCTAAATTGAAATGAAAATGTAGTTTACTATTCAAACCTTTTCATCAATAACATCTAGATATGTTATAAAATGCCCAATACCATAAAGGTTATTGTTCAATTTTGGAACACAATGTAAGAATATTTGAACAAATTTAAGATGTTTCATTTAGTCTGATGCAATTGTTATGGCAATTTTAAACATCAAAACTTAAGCTTTAAAATCTGTGCAATATATATTAAGACAATTCGTCAATTACATTGTCCAATTTTGGTAATGCCTTCACGTATGTGTTTTACCAAGTAGAAAGAGTGATTTCACATTTTATTAAAAGAAATCATGTGATATTTAGTCAATACCCATAAGTTTATCACATGGAAAAAATGATGCCAAGCTTTACAAAAAATGGAATGTTCATAGGCACAAAACTTTCCATTTTTGAAAAGCCAAGCACTACAAGGCACTCTCTAGACACATTAGAGAAATCAATCAAGAGCTTTAGGTAGATAGAACTACACATGCCACTATTTTACTTACCCATACCCCAATCTTTTTTCTCCATGTTATGACTTATGAGCTCCAATATTTTAAAATGAGTTTCAAATCAAACAAACAACCATTTTTGTTTTCACTTATCATGTGAGAACAAAACATTTTAACATCCCCTTGGACTAGTTTTTTTTAAGCAAGTTTTTACATCCTAGCAAAAGACTTTTTTTTTTGGCAAATGGCATATTAATGACATATAGGCCATCATATATGCTTAAAGTCACTAAGATATGACCATTTGGTAGGAGTCATGAACCAACCCCCCACACACAATATTGTAATTTGAGGTTAGTTGTTTCAACTTCCCACATCCATTAGATGCAAAAAAGTTGTCCTTGTACTATTCCCCTGAGCAACCCATCCCCCTCCAAGCTCCCCACCATTACTTGCATTTGGAAGAATCAATAGTTGCTTGTAAAAGCTCACATTTTTTTATTGTAGCTCAACTTATAGTTTCCTATTTACATTTTGTAAGAGTCGAACAACATGGTGGAGGTGCATTAATGGTCAACATGAAGAAATGAGTAACATTGCAAGGTCCAAACTCAAAATTTAAGTTATTTGATTTGATTTTATTGTTAGTATATTCTTCTTGCATTTATAGTTCTAAAATCCATTTTTTCAATTTGATGTTTAATTTTGTGTTATTGGAAGTTTAGGAAGCACAAATGCAAACTGGCAAACAAATATGATCAATGTATGTCTTCATTTGTGTTCTAAATTTCAAGACCATTTGATGGTTTTGGAAAGCTTCTAGCAAGCTTTTCAATATATGTTTGTGATTTAAAAGGACTTGCAACTTAACACTTTCATATTGATTTAATGTTTAAAATCATCTTAATGTGAAGTTATCTTCTACTAGTGTTTTTTAATTTCATGTTTTTGAGTTGAATTTTTTTTACTAATCTTTTGATCTTGTGTTTTTATGGTGCATTTGTTATTTCTTCTAATGACACTTGTTTTGGTTTTGTGTTTTTTTAGTACGTTTATTTTATCTAATTTTGGTCTTTTTGAAAAAAAAATCATTCATTTTATTGCAATTTTTTCAAACAATAATAATTTTTAAAAATGTGTTGAAACATTATTACAAATATGTGTTTTTATGCTAGTTTCTATGATTGAAATTTCAATCAAAATGGATATGAACAAAATTGATCTCAATCAAATTGGACCATTCATTTATGCCAAAAATTGACTTTATTTTCACAAGTCACTAAAATGATTGTCTAATATGGCTATGGTGATTAAAACTATTAGTTAACATGAAAATATTAATTTAATTTCTTATTAATATTATATTATTTAAATAATTAAATAACAATAATATTTTATTTCTTGTTCTAGATTAAATTATGGATGAATCCAAAATCACACTAGACCTTTGATTCCATTATCAAAAAAATAGTTTTGTGTAGGTTTGGTGAACCTAAAATGGGTCATCACAATGACATTATGGGCACAATATGTCCAAAATGAGATTTGAACCTTCACTCTTCATCCACAACCCAAAGGTTTTTACCATTTGATCACCACTTAACATGGTCATATAAATCACTATCACAAAATATATAAACACATTGTTTTGAATAACAAACATTAAAACCTTATTATATAGTTAGGTAATTTCATAATCAAATTTTTTAACACATGTACATCTTTAATATAATTATCCAATTTAATTCATTTTTAGTTCAATAATTACATTGAATTATTATTATTTTTTAAATTTCAAAATATAAAATTTATTACTTAAGTTTTAAATATAATTGATTAAATATAATTTATGGAAGTTATCATTTGAATTCTATAATTAAAAAATTTCCTAAGGTGAAGACATTAAATTTATATCTATATATAGACATTTTGGGAAAATTTTAAAGTATAATAATTTTATTATTATTTATTATAAATATCTCAGAATGAAAATTTCAATTTGAAAATTATATAATTAAATTTCACATATATCTTTAATGTTGTAAAAGAAGTTAAATTATTAAAATTTTAATTAGTTCAAGTTTCACATGCACATTAATTATTATTATTCAATAAACTAAAATTTAAAAATCATTTTGATCTTTCATTTTCTCAATGTCATTTTGTTATATTTCGAATCTATTTTTTAATTTGAGTAATTAAGAAAATGTAAATATGATATTCATAATTTATTTTCAACTTTTTTGGTAATTCTATTCAAGAAATAAAATTTCAATTTATTTTAATATTTTAATATTTTCATCAAAAATAATATTACAATTATAATAAATTTTATTTAGACAATTGATTTTAAGCACATTAATCACATTAGTAAAGTCAAACAATTCCACATGTGTGTCACATACACCACATGTTCAATTTAATGTTTAATTTGACTAGATAAGTAAATTTTTTTGTCAAAACATATATACCTAATTTTAATTTTAATTAAATCAAATATAATTAATCATTTCAAACAAATGGATTTTATAGTCATTTTTGTCATGATACTACTAGTGAAAAAACCGTGTTTTTGTAATAATGAAAGTGTGTTTTACAACTTTCAAGTCGAAGTTCAAACAAGTTCAAGTACTTTTCTTCTAGTTGATGTTATTTGTTTTCAAAATTCTTCAAGTGCATTATCTTCTTTAATGACTATTTCCACACTTTCTAAGTTCACCATGTGGTTCAAGTTGAAGCTTAAGGTTTTTTTTTTCAAATCTATGCTCCTTGTGTTCAATGCTTGCTAAATGGCTTTTATCATTCAAAATTCACCATGCAATTTAGGTCAAAGTTCAAGTTTCATTTGTTTTGAATTTTGTGTTCCTTGCTTTCATAGTTCATTGAATGTCTTTTTCTTGTTCATTAAGTGAATGTCTCGTGCATTTAAAATTGCATTGAGTTCTTCTAATGTAAGTTTGGTTACATATTTTGTATTTCAAAGCCTTAAAAATTCCATGCTTATTATTGTTGTATTGTGTGGCTATGACACCATTCAAAGTTTTTTAAAACTTTAAGTTTCGAACGAAAAAGACATGCCAATTTTTTAAAAACACACCCACATATTCAAACCCCTTTCTATAAATATTACAATAAAATTTGGACATAGTGAACCAAAGAAAAATAAAATAAAAATCTAAATGGGAATCAAACATGGTTTACCAAGATCATTGGGCTACAATGTTTTCATGGTTTGGAGTAATTTGTGAAAAGGATGGAAAAATGAAAATGGTCAAATGCAAGATTTCATCACAAATTTATTAGGTTTCATAATTTTGTACAAATTTTATGCAAAATCCAATTGTCATAAGTTCGTGTAAAAATCACATGAATTCCATGTTATGGTTAATATGAACAATATTTTTACATATTCAATATCGTAAATATTCAAATGGATGATTTTTATTTATTTATAATGACATACATGAATGTTAATATTCAATACATAAAAATCACAATTTTTTTTGCAAAATTACATCATGATAATTGAAGAGATTTAGTTAAAATATAAATCGTACATACTTCATATGAAAACATCATGAGTAGAAAAGACACATTATTTATGTAAAAATCATGTATATTTCATGCCATTTTTACATTTTGAAGTCCATGGATTTTGCATGGACATATTGTTTTATGATTTTTGCATAGATTTTATTGAAATTTCATGATATTGGAAGTTTGTGATGTTACATTCACATTCAGGGGAGGGAGAAACTTCTACTGTCAAAATTAAACTCCCTCATCAAACATTTTAGTTTGAAGAATATTGAAAGTTAAATCTATATTTGTTGTTGGAATATGGACAATTTTATGTTTATATTATTAATTTCATGTGAAAAATGAAAAGTCATATGTGCATCTAGTGGATGGGACAATGTTGTTTTCTAGGTTGTAAATGGCGACAAGGTTAAAAATAAAATAAAATACCTACAATTTGTTTCAACTAAGCCAACCCTAGACTAATTTTGAAGTTTTCAAAAGCCTTTTTTAGTTTATAAAAATTGAAAACTACCTTCACAAACATTGGTCAAATACAATAAGTTGGTCCATATCCAAGGTAATGCACAAGATTGTTTTGTGAGTCATACAAATTAATATTAAAAAAAACTAGGTTATTTTGGTGAGTTGCAATGAAATGATGAACCTAGACAACCAATATTGGTTATCCATTTATGTATATGTGGTTGAACAATGGCAAATGGTTCCAATTTTGCTTGACTTGTAGTAGATTAATGATGGAGCAACCTTTGATAATTTGACCCACTTGATTATCACACAAAACTTGGTTGAGTTTGGAAAAATGAATGAGATAAATGTGGGAAATAAGCTTGTTTGTTTTGGAATAGATGGAAAATAATTTTTCAAAAGCCATTATGACACTCTAAACTATTATGCTTCAATTGTGATTTTTCAAATATACAAAAATATAATTTTAAGGAATGTGCATTCACTTGGGTGGCTTCTTTGACTGTGTTTTTACCTGAAGGTGTATGCTTATGTTGGTTATGTAAACATGTTTCAATTGATTGTTATATTGTGCATATGACAAGCTAGTCAAATGATAACTTCATCTTATGAATACTCAAGGAAGGAGTATTCTTATTGCGCCAAGCATGTACCAAAAGGTACATATATCTTACACTAATAGTTTGAGTGAGATATTGAACAATATATTGTTTTGGTGGAATTCTCTACATACATTTTGTGTCAAGAATGAATTTGTTGTCAAGTATAGATATTAGAAAGAGTTGATTGGCCTTGGAAAAAATGATTAGATTTTGGAGAGAATTGTGCATCCATAAGTGTGCAAATATGGCATCTATGTTTCATAGGATTTGTTTAAGAATGTGACATAAAGTTATGCTTCCATAGAGTTTTAAGGTAATGTAAGTCTTTAAGTGGGGACAATTGCTTATGAGGTTCTTTGCGTGAACTTGATTACAATGAACCATGGAGCGAAACTCAAGAACTTGAGGAGTGCTTAGATAAGGTACACACACTGACCCTGAATGATTCGTTACAATGCACATTCAACATTTTGATGGACTAGGTAAGTAAGAGATATGTTGGCTTAAGTTAATTCTTGTAAGCCATTGGAATTGGATCTTATGGTTCATAATTGTCTTCATTACTGGAAGCATTTCCAGATATTTAAACATATCATTTCTTAATAGTTGATGGAGATGATAGATTTTAGATGTTGAAATAGTCTCCTGTTGGGAAAATCTATTGCAGACTCCAAAGTCGAGATAATTGAAGCTTGCAAGATAATTAAAGATGCGAGAATTTTTTATTATTGTACATTGAGTGTTACATGTGAATTTGTTTTTGAGAAGGTCTAATAAACTAGAGACAGGTGCACAAACTGGTATATATGGTGCCAACAATGAATGGTTACATGTATTTTTGCTGATTACTTTTCCAAACTCTTCTCTGGAATTTGGTGACCACTTTGCCCAGTTTGAACCCATTGCTCTAACTAATAGGTTTGTGTTAAAAACAATTTTTGATTGATTATGGGAGTGTGCTATTTATTATGCAGTGAACTTCATTCACACAAAAGATTGGAAAAAAATAAAAAAACACTTCACAACAGACCAAATCAAGAAAGGAAAAAAGAGTCACTTGTGGCAAGAATGAAGTTGTGCCAAGCAAGGGCAAACACATTTTTGTTGGAACAAGGGTAGAAATTGGGATCATGATTTGGATTTCCTTTTTGTGTTTTGGATTCATGATTTTAGTAGGTCTAGTTTCATATTGCCATAAATGCTTGTGAGATGGTTGTTTTGTATGTAGCAACAACAATGAGGTTTTTTGGAATTGGGCATCCATCACTCCACATAAGATTGCAGGTGTGGGGCCATTGAGCAGCAGCATTTTTGTATGCCTACTAAAACAGTGCAGGTGGTGGTGAGGTCTGAATGGAAAGAGCTGGTAGGAAAGGAAAGCTTGTAGAAAGGCTCCAATACAAAAGTCATGGTATTAGATTGCAATGCACTCAGGAGGTGCATTGCTTTCACTGTTTGCAAAGTGTGTTCTTTTGTGTCTTGCAGAATTGGCATGATTAGTATGGAAGTCCTGTTGTTGGGTTATTAGCACATTATGGCTACATGTATGAATTTTAGCTTCAATTGTGTTGTGCAAATGTCCTATACAAAACCTTCTTGAATGATTTGATTATATTGGTTTCCTTGACATCTCACCACAAGCACATGGGGGGTAGCCATCCACCTTTTACTTGAGAGCCAAAAAAAAAAATTTCAACAAAATGCTGCCTTGCAACTTCTGCTCTTGTAAATGGAGAAAATCACATAGTTTAAAGTTTAAACACTCTTGGACCAAATTCCTTTCATTCTATTAAAAAAATAAAAGTCAAAATTCTTGAAGGTTTACCTACCTTAATCAACCAACCCACGAAGTTTTTAAAAAAAAATGATACCTAAAAGAAGCTTTGGACCATTGTTTTTTATTTTCAACAAATTTTAGATGTTTTGGTGGGAATGTTTTTGCAAAGTTTTGCTTTTTTTTTAGTGCAAATATCAGTAATTTTGCTAATTATTTTGGAAAAAAATTGGCAATTTTTAATTACATCACCAATTTTTGTTTTGAAAAACCCTGCTTTGGACCAGGTCATTCAAAAATAAAGCTAAAAAATAAGGTAGGCTAACCAAGTTGAGAACAAGCTAATTAATTAATTAATTCCATATATTAAAAAAACAATAGCCAAAAGGTAGCCCATGAAGCCAAGCAACCTAAAAGAAATTCACTAGGTAGAAGACCCAAAAAAAAACAGGAAATAAATAGTTAGGATTCAGGAACCTAGTTGAGAGGTGAAGCTCGGCTAATTAAGTAAAATAAATAAATAGAAAGAGTAAAGCACACAACACACATAATGCAAGCAAAGGAAGGAAGCACAACAACAAGTGAAGAAGAAGAAGAAGAAGAAGATGCAAGCGACGACACAGACAGAAGAGAGAGAAAGAACGAGAAGAGGGAGAAGGAGAGAGAGAAGACGAAGGGTAGGGCAGGGACGGAGGGGTGGAGGGAGGGATGTGTAAGGACGGCCAAGGACATGATTTCTCGCCGTGGAGTAGCTTCTGAGGTAGCCACGGACGAGGTGGGAGTGAGAACGGGGAAGGGGGAGGAAGAGGCAGCGGAGGAGGAAGAGGAAGAGGAAAAGGAGGAGAAGCGGCAGCAGCAGCTGGAGGAAAGGGCGGGGACGGAGGTACCGGTTGGGGAGGGGATAATATGTAAGGGCCGGCAGCAGGGAGGAGGAGGAGGCGGAGGAGTAGGGGGATCGGTTTGGTCGTCGTTGGTTTCCGGGACGTTTGCTATATTGGAAGGGCGGACGGAGGTGGAGGGTGGCGGAGGAGGAGGAGGAGGGTGGGATTTTGGTGTGAAGCGTGTGGTTCAGTGTGGTCCTATGCGGCGATTGCAGGAGCGATTTCTAGGTCAGAAGTGGTATACTACTGCTGCGAGCGCATCCGGTAGTGCGATCTGGGTGCTGGGAGTTTGCTACAACATCTCCTCCACTGATGAATCTGCTTCTTCCCCTGTTATCTTCCAGGAGTTTTTGAACGATTTCAGTTCCAGGCTCTGGTTTACGTACCGTCGAGGTCTGTATGTCTGTCTCTTACATGTACTTACATCCTTCTTTGCCTCTCTTGTATGTGCTACAATATCCTTCTTTGTGTATGAAGAAGGTTGGTGGTCCGAGGGTCTGGTGAATTTGGTTTCTTAAATGCAGGAATTTGTCATGTTTCTTCTTGCATGTACTGTGTAGTTATGAGGATCATTATTGCAGCTTTTTTTTTGCTCTTTTAGCTTTGAATTTTGAATCTATTGCTGCATGCATGCAAGAAGAAGGCTCATGGATTGTCATGTGATTGTCCAAATTATGGTAAGCGGCAAGAACTCAGGTTACAAGCTTTTTCCACCAAATGGCCATTGTGGCTGATCCTCAAACAGTCATTTTGTATGTGGCAGGGTTTGATGCAGTAGGTCAATCAAATCTCACAAGTGATGTGGGATGGGGTTGTATGCTGCGGAGTGGCCAGATGCTTTTAGCTCAGGTGTGTGTCGTTGCAGGCATCTTTGAACTCTGATATGCTGAAATGGAAATTCTAGTTTGCACTCAGGCTGATTTGCTGAACAGTGGAACCCTGTGAACTTTTTTAGGGCATCCTCCTTCAATACTTTGTACTGTACCCTGGTGATAATGTCCTTCAGCACCATTTTTTGACACAAATCCTTCAGTGGTCATTACCCCACAGATGAGTCCTTTTTCCTTCCTTTTTTACAGATCACACTTTTGATGCTTTTTTTTCTTGTTGAACATGGGATGCAGGCATTGATTTGCCACCATTTGGGGAGGTCTTGGCGGCGATCAGGTGAGCAGGTGAGCCTTCCTGTCCATATTTAAGCAGATGGTAAATGGTGGTTTCTTCTTATCCTGCATTTTTCACATCAAATCCACTCTGAATGGGACCTGTCAAAATGTTAGCATGTACATGCCATGCAGAGTTGCATTTAAATATATGGTAATCGACCACTTTTTCCTGCTCATGTTGCAGGCATGCTCACAGGAATACCTTCAAATCGTGGAAAGCTTTGGTGACTCAGCTGATGAGTCCTGTCCATTCTCAATCCATAATCTGTTGGAGGTGGGAAGCTCATTTGGGCTAGCTGCAGGCTCCTGGCTAGGGCCTTATGCTCTTTGTAGAACACTGGAAGCTCTGGCTCAGGGAGACAGAGAAAGGCATCAAAAGAGGGGTGGCCGGCAAGTTTTACCTATGGTAGTGCATGTTGTCTCTGGAGATGCAGATGGTGAAAGGGGGGGTGCCCCAGTCCTGTGTGTGGAGGATGTAACTCATTTGTGCTCAAAATGGGGAGAGCATGCCAAAGAGTGGCCAGCCCTGCTAGTGCTCGTGCCACTTGTGCTTGGCCTTGACAAGGTCAATCCCCGGTTGGTTAAATCCTTTTCCCTTGCTCAAATTTTGTGGTAACTTTTGGTGGGGTTTAGCCTGAACCATGCCAGATCATAGAAGGATGGCTTTGTGGTTGCTGCCACAGGTTGGGGACTTTTTCACTTGTCTTGTTACTACACCTATTTGCCAGCTTCTCATGGAAGTTATGTCAGTAATTTTAGGTGAAGGATTTGAGAGTCATCATACTAGGAAAGCATCATTGCAAGAGGCCTGTTAAGCAAGGTCAGAAGTAAGCTGCAAACTACGCATTAAACTTGATGTTGGGAATGATTATGTGCAGATATATGCCATCCTTGAGTGCAACTTTCACATTTCCACAGAGTCTTGGCATAATGGGTGGTAAGCCAGGAGCTTCAACATATCTTGTGGGTGTGCAGGATGACCAGGCCCTGTATTTGGACCCTCATGAAACACAACAGGTATATTGATACCTCCCCAAGCTCACACTAATACTTCCTGTTCTCCCTCCTTTTCTCATCATTTCTAGGTCTGCATACATTGGCTTCTGTAGGTAAGCTCCCTCTCCAACATCTCCCTTGAGTCCTCTCAGGTTGCAGTTCTGTGCATCTGGGACTCTCTGCAAGTTAGTCAACTGTGAAGACAAGAAGTCAATAAGTTCATGCAAGGGTGGAATTATCTGGAGGGGATTGTGAAGTGGCGTGTCCCCTGAGATTTGGTTGCTAATGTGTAGGTTGTACGCATATTGCCTGACAACCTGGAGGTGGATACCAGCTCTTATCACTGCAGGTAAAAATGTTAATTGTGTTTGTGTATGAGGTTAACTTGTTGTGTTGATACTTGGATCAGGCATGTACAATAAAATGAAGCTGTATTTTGACATTGTACAGTCTCAACAATGTATAGTCAGTGCAAGTAAGAAATCCATGAGTAATGGAACTTTTTTTGACTGAAAATGGCTGTCCTATGAAAAGATGACTTGTTTGACCTGATATTCATGCAACTCAATGTTGTACAGTAATGTGCGGCGGATGCCGCTGGATTCCATCGACCCATCTCTTGCCTTTGGTTTCTACTGCCACAACCGTGGTATGCATATCTTTCAACTTTGTTTTCTGCAACAGTTTTGTTATTTGAGAAATGTGGCTTGACAAGTTAGCCACTGAAGATGAAAATGCAGTTGTTTACTACTACAGCTGATAAGATTCCTTAACACAGCTGTCCTGATAATGTGTTGTGCATAACAGAAGAGTTTTATGACCTTTGCGCTCGATCATCAGAGCTGGCAGAGCAGTCAAATGGGGCACCCATGTTCACAGTAGCCCAGAACTCTGCTCCTACAAAGCCTGCAGATACTGGCAGTCAAGTTTTGGAATTGCAGAAGTCGCCCCCAAAAGAGCCCTCGTCAGAAGATGACTGGCAAATAGTTTGATGGAGAACCTAGTCAGCTGAAGCTGCTATTCAGTAGCCCAGTCTGCATGAAGGAGCTGAAAGTGCAGCTGTGGCATGTTTTTAGACCTCCTCTTGGCTAACACAACCAACCTTATGGTGATATTGACAAATTACTGTGGCTATTGTTGCCTGCTCAGCTTCAAAAATTGTTTATGGAAGGAAAGTTGAGTGATGGCGTTGTGATGATGTATAGCATTCATTTCTTGCCACCATTGGGTGCATAGATCATATCCACCATCTGTTCTCTGCTCTACCTGGAGCAGTGGCACCTGCATGTACAGATTTGCCCTAGGGTCACTTGTTTGAATAAACTCTTGGCCACAGCCTTGCCTGGCATGTTCAATTATGGTTCTGTGATTTTTATTCTTCTGTTGGAAGGCTGGGTCATTTTTCGATACAACACCAGCCCACCTTGTATGAAGAATATGCTCTGTTTTTCACTGCTGAATCCAGTTGATGGAGTAATTGTGGCAACAACATATCCAAGCAGGCCAAATAAACCCTGGTGAGATTGCATGTCTTCATACCACATGTTTTTATTGTTTCTTCCTTACAGGTTGTCCCTTATGTGTTGTTCCTTCTCAGTTCTGAAAGTTCTTATCTGGAAGTCTTTTTCTGACTTCAAGGAAAAGTTTTAACTTTGTTCTGGCTTTCTCACTGAGTATGGAGATTTCTCAATTTCTATGAGAGTTATTATACTTTCTGGGCTTCTCAGATTGCCTTTTGGTGGAGACTTTGTTGTGTTTCCAAAATCATCTTTATTATTTTCTCAAGGTTGTTTCAGTGATGCTGTTTGTAGGATTTGAATTTGTTTTTCTACCTGAGTTTTGT
>Ga0116228_10003305_pt1 | contig 14143 bp, 10 predicted proteins | sample S1TSphfallax_2_FD_89694 | JGI IMG/M metagenome (GOLD analysis project Ga0116228, IMG submission 89694) | Host-associated microbial communities from peat moss isolated from Minnesota, USA - S1T2_Fc - Sphagnum fallax MG | ecosystem: Host-associated > Plants > Peat moss > Unclassified | place... | reverse complement strand
AATGGACATGCCACATCATCAATTCAATCACACAATTTGTTAAAATAAACATGACACATCATCAATTTAATCACACAATTTGTTAGATTGGACATGCCACATCATCAATTCAATCACACAGTTTGTTAAAATAGACATGACACATCATCAATTTAATCACACAATTTGTTAGAATGGACATGCCATATCATTGCATTTAGTCATAGTTAATCATATCAGACATGCCATTGTTCTAATCTTTAGCCATCTTAGATTTGTCCATTTTATTAACACTTACTTGTTTTAAATGATTGGTATTTTTAAACTTGTCCCAAAATTGTCCGAGGTTTATTTTGACAAAAAATCTAATGCAAAAAGACTACAAAATGGACAAGTTATGTAGTAGTGTTACTATGCCTTGTGTCAACAACACAAAAAACAAGCTCCTTTGTTCTTCTACCCCTGAAACCTTAAAAAGTCACAAGCTAGCTTTAAAAAAATATTAAAGGAAAAATTCATAGAAAAGTGCACACTACATATGTAGAGAAAAAAACAAAAGAAGTTCTACAACAAGTGCACACTACATATGTAGGAAAAAAAACCAAAGAAGTTCAAAACGCTAACCCACCTCTTTGGCCAGCAATTGAGAAATGCACCTTTATATGTAGAGAAATAAGTGGGGGAGTTATGGGACCTTGAAACACTAATTTAAACTTTGCCATAAATTTGTAAATCCTTCAATATCTACACAATTTGGAAATTTCTTGTTGGCCCATCCCCATTCAACTTATGACTATCAAGTATGGTGTTAAGAAATTGAATGTTGTTGCAATGGACCTTCACCTAAATCAAAATTAGAACAATGTGCTTTAGGAAGTTGACCGTTGTTGCAACAAACCCTACACTTGAATCAAAATCTTCCTACAACTAAGGAAACTTGATGGTAAAAGGAATGGTGTGAAACAAAATGAAAAGAAATGCATTCATTGTGAATTTCCAAACCGACACAAACAATGGTTGACAATCTACTAATGAAAGGATGAAGATGGCTTTTCTGTAGCTCCTGCAATTGTAGGAGGTGGTGATGGAGAAAGGTCGACTAGTGTAAACTTAGCGAAAGGGACAACAAACCCATACTTTTATGGCAAATTTTTCAAAAAAAATCGTATTTTTTCCTTAATGCAATTTGTAAGGAGCCATTAGATTTCATAATAGTGTGAAATTTTGCACCAAAAAAAAAACATTGTACTTAATCATAAATATTGCCTTCATATAAACCCAATGCAATTAGTAGGATAATTTTTTCCCAAAATCTCTATTTAAAATTATATGGTCTTTTTCATGACCTCATTGCACGAAACACAACACATATAAATTCTTGAATTAGAAATGAAAACATTGATTTGTTGCAATTTTTCAGTAATTGGAAAGATTTTCATACCATCATCATAATATAGACACAACCCAAATATTCAAATCATGCCCTTCCCATCAAAGGATCTTAAATTATAACCCCAACCACCCATGAATAACATTTTCCGCAAAATTCTAAATTCATAGCTTTTACAATTGAAGCATAGCCCACCCACTTTTTGCAAAGAATCCCAAGTATGCAAAGAAAAATCCCAATTGCAACTATTCAATGAAGTTTATGTCCCATGATATGGACATAAACCCCATTCAAAACTCCCATAGCAACATTTACTCATTTGCCACCCACACTATCCAAACTTCTTAGAAGAAACAACATTCCTTGTTGTTATTCAAGTATATTAAACTTGAGTGAATGTGACCATCGAAGACCAACTTTGCAATTCCTTATGATTTTCATCATACACATGCCCTTAACCTAAATATTCTAAGATAAGACCATGTAATTTAACCCTAATTTTTCAATGTAGTAAAGGTTTAGAAGATTAGAGCTTAGAATCACTTAACATTTGTTATGCACATTATTCTCCTTCAAAACATAACTATTCTTCTAACAATCAAAGACCATTTCTAGAAACTTCAGTTCAAATTGCTTAACTTTTTGTTGCCTCCCATGTCCTTGTTGAATTGCCTTTTTTATTTTCATATCACCACCATATCAAAACATATCACTCTTCTGATAATTTACAAATGATAGGTGATAAGCTTTTGAGAATAAAATCCCTTGCCCTTGTCAAATTATATGAAAAATGTTGTAACAAAACTATTACATCAACTATCATAAAAACATAGGGCCCACAACACATTGAGAAACATAAAAAATAGATAAAGCAATTCGATCATTTCGCCATCTTGTATTCACCTACAAACAAACAAAATATATAGATGCCAAATTGAAGAAAAAGTCAAAGGAGATGAGTTTACCTTTTGATCCTTCCATTTTTCATAATCCTTGCATCACCAAAAGGTTTGTAGCTTTCCCCATGTAGTCTTCTCCTTTGTCTTTTCATTCATTAGGTGAGGTTTCCATCTCCACAACCATGTACCCACTTCTATAAAAAATTATTTGTCATTCCATGTCACACTAGAATTGTGAATATAGTTGTGAATAGATTCTATATTTAAATGGCTTGAACAATGGGACTCTTTTCTTTTTCTTTCAAGTAACTTGATGCAAGAAACAATTGTGACCATATGTGAATTTGTTCATTGGTCTAATAGGAAATTAACATTTGTAATTAATTGTATAACTATAAGCATGATAAATAACTAGGTAGGGAATGTAAGTGGTTATTGTGTAAGTAGGCATTGGGCGGCTACTAGGCAGGTAGATATATGGGTATTGCTAGTACATAGTTAATCATCATTGTTATCTATTGGATAGAAATACAATGAAAAAATGTTTCCTATCTAGATACACATCCATCCTACATGATGCATGTGAGTGCTAGTTCATTCTAATAGATATTCTTAGTGCATCTTCATTATATATTTTCACACAAGCTTAAAGCAATGCCATAAATTAGTTGCCCCATCTTGTACATTCCAATTTCCAACATTTCATTTTTTTAATGTCAATTTTTGCAAAAATGAAAAAAATGAAAAAGTTTTTATTGCATATTCTTCTTTTTAGGGTAAAACTTTGCCAAATTTTTGAACAAAAAAAATCATCACAATCCATACTTAGATTTTAGTTGGTAGCATTTTTAAAAATAATTTTTACATTGTAGACTTGGATGAATTCTTAGAACTTCTTGTTATTTACTATGGTATCATTCTCGTTATTGATGTAGCAACAAAAAATTAGAAGAAAAAACATTGATTACAACTTGTGAATTGAGTGTTTTTTCATGCATTTCATTGAAATTATATTTGAATTTCCTTTTGTTCCTTGGGACCAATGATTGTTTTCTTTCACTTTTTGATGTTTTTTAATTGGTTAGATCTATTAAAGCAAAATAGTTTCAAGTTGCAATTTCTTCATGTGGCATTTTGATAGGATGGCTATGCAACTTGATTGAGGTTATGAAGATGACAATATGTTTAGTTTAAAATTCAAAGTATGACAATGTTTGGATTTGTTAAAGGTGTAGTAATGGTGGAATTGAAACTTAAGTTTGATACAAAGTTGATGTGAATGGGAATTATGCAATGTGCATGAAATGCAAAAACTTAGTCACAATAGTCACATTATGAAATCCTTAATTAGAATAGACTTAATCACATATGTGTGAAAAACAACTAGTTTCTTTGATTACAACCAATTTCATCAACTATTTAATGTAATTAAAAATATGACTAAAGTCAAACAAAAAACCTAGAATAGAAAACATATCTATGTGGTAGTGGGTGCCCTTCATCACACTTTGTTTCATCTCCTTCTTTATTTGAATCTTCCGTTCATGCTTGTTTTATCTCCTTTTCCTTTGTTTTTGAACATGGGTTGTTTGCACTCTTTTTGTCTTTTATTTTTTTGTTTGAACCCCACCCTAGCTTGTCAAGTTTTGTTTTGTTTCCTTTTTTGTTTGACATCTCCCCCACCCCACCCCACCTCCCACCTTCCTTTTCAAGATTGTCTCATCTCCTTTGATTGAACATGAATCCTTTATGCTTGTTTCTTTTTCCTCTGTTCAATCTAAGATTTAGATGTTTGAAAGTTGTGTCAAGGTTCAATTGTTGTTCATGGGGTTTGTTCAAGATTAGGGTTCCAAAAGGAATAACCTATTTTGAAAGGATTGCAAAGGGAAATATTATATTATATAATGTTTAATATATTAAAACTCCCCTAGACCTTGTCATCCCCTTTGAATTGAGTGCCATACATATTGCTACTGTAAACTTCTTTCATTTGTGCAGCGGAAACACATTTGAAGAAGTTCACCAAACCACAAAACTTTAACAAAATGGGCATTCATCCCTTCAACAAAAACTTTAGCCTACAGTTATTCTCCAAACTTCAACACATCACTACAATTCTGGAATTCGGTACTTAGTTTCTGTTAGCATCTACTACTTATTTCCCTCCTAGCAGATCACATTATGTAGTAAGAAATGCTTACATCCACACATATAAAACAACAAAATACAATTCAACGTATCCCAAAACTTTTGCTTCAATTTAATTTGTGCCATTGTTAGCCTTCTTTGTGCAAATCATCTCGAGTTCCAATGATGAGCAAACAACAAAATAAGGGTTAGTTTTTGGCACAAAAAAAGTAGTATAGTTTGACCCTATTCACACAAAAAACCCTAAACTATAATTCCAAGCCACAACACTACCTATTTGTAACTTCTATTCAATGTTCACACAATTTTAGATTTTTTTGGTGAAGGAGCCACATTGTTTGGCACATTGTTTGGGACATTTCCCAATCCTAGATAGAAGCAAAAATCTATTTGGCATCCTCCCCACTCCCCAAAATATAAGCACAATTAACTTCCCTTTTCCACATTAAAGTTATCCTTAAAGTCTTCACCTTGTCTATCTTTGGGCCTCCTTTCACCCCCAAACCCCTATTTCATATTTAGCAGAAGAAGGAAAGATAGGATGAGACTCAATTTATCACAATAATTAATGGTTCTTTGAATTTCAGGTCCCATGGAATGCTAATGTACTTTTTTGTGGGTTTTTTATATCTCACCCTATTGATGACCAAACTTAGGATTCCAGTGTTGTGTTTTTTTTACTTTATGGATAACTTTAATATATCCATGAAATTTAAACTGTGGCAAAAGTAGATATTAAATCTAGGCGCTATTGGGAACATACAAGGAACCTTTGGGAACTTGGGAGCCTTTGGGAACTTGATGGGAACACATTGGGGACAAAAAAAAACAAAAAATCCCTTCACGTCCCATAATACGAAAAAGGTTTGGGTTGCATGGTGAGCCTTCTCATTGGCTACATGCTATTTCTATTTCCAAAATTGTGGATCACCATTTTTAACATGGGTTAATAGTTAAAATTTGTTTTTAAAAGGATTGGCACCAATGTTAATCAGTTATGTGAAAAGGTCCAAATATGAACATGCATAATGGTAAGATATGCATGAAGTCATATTTGGACATTTGGTTTTTGAAATTTGTGTTTATAAGTGATGAGTAGAGAGGCATTGAATGATTATGCATATATGTATCCATATCAAAAAGGTTTCAACAAGTTTAATGTTTGTATCTAGCACAAAGGTTTCAAGGATTCTCAATATGATTTTGTGTTATATCGTTATTTGTATATAGGAGTTAGGGTTTAAGGGCTTAGAGGATGTTAAATATGGTTTCTTCTTCTTTGTCTCCTTCTTTGTTTGACATCCTCCCCCCCCTTCCCCTCGCCTTCCCCTTCAAGATCATCTCGTCTCTTTTGATTGAACATGAATCCTTTATGTTTGTTTTTTTTTTCCTAGGGTTCAATATAGGGTTTAGATATTTGAAAGTTGTGTCAAGGTTCAATTGTTGTTCATGAATGGGCTCATTCATGATTGAGGTTCCAAAAACGAATGACCTATTTTGAAAGGATTGCGAAAGGCAATTTTATATTTTTATAATGTTTAGTATATTAAGACTATGGTATAATTTTATGTTCCTATGCTTAGAGTATTAAGAATTTTTTAAAAAAAAATTCCAATAATTATTGGATGTTGTTTAATAGTCCTTTTGAATCCTTCATTAATCTAAACTACTTTGCCCATAGTATAATTATATATAAAATAATGTATAAAATAATGCAATTGATTTCAAAGTTTGAGGAAACATATTTTTCTTGTACAAAATATAAGCCGTGGTTAAATTTGTTACTATGTTCCAAACATGCAACATCAAATTCAACCATAACAAATCTCAGTATATATTTTGACATATAAAATTGTATCATCACCATAGCTACAAAATTCAAAGATGAATTATTAGTGCCCATAATTTTAAATGAAAAATTAGACATTTATCAAACATACAATAATAATGAAAACAAAGTGTAATGTAATTTGACATTTCTTGCTAACAAAAACAACTTATAGGAAAATATTAAGTTCCACTATGCAACTAAGGGTAGCCATTGTGGCATTGTCAATGATTTGGGACAAAAAACTATTGTTGTTCAAATAAGAAAATTTGAGGCATCTTTTAGGTTATTTATACGAAATATTCTTCAAAAAATTACAACATAAGGATATACACGATACAAAAATTATGAATATAGTTAATTAAATGGATACATTTTTATTTTTATTTTTCATTTTGGCAGATATCCATTTTATGGTTTTCAAATTCACATTAATCGGATATGTATAAAGGTTAGGAATATGTCTTGACTTTTTGAATTCTAGTTATAGACCTACCCCATTAGAACATTAAAAAACATTTAAAAAACCAATAACTTGTGGGGGAGTTGAACCGTAGTTCTTTAAAGAACCTTGCCCAATGCAACACAAGTTTTTTGCCCCAACCACACCCTAGATACACCCCACCTAACCCACAAACACACCCCACACAATAGAAGCCATCCATATTGTTGATGAGCTACACAAGATTGATGAACTCCACAATATTATTTCAAGTGGAAAGGGGCATGTACCCTTTGCAAATATACAAGACTAGGTTTTCAAGAAACTACTATTTTTCCTCATTAGACATCTTGTAAGGGTTTGTAGCACCAAAATATGATGTGATTACACACCTAGGATGGCCCAGACCATTTCTTCCCAAATTACCAACTATGACTTGCAATAACAAGTTCTTTAGCATTGGCCAATTGTCTACAAACAACCAACTTTGGATGTGTAGATTCAACATGGGCCTTCATGGGAGTGATCCCATTAATATTACCGTATTTAGTAAGGCCTTTTCGTAATGTAAAGCGTTGGCATAAGTCACGAGCACCAACTTGCTCTGTTCTACAAATAATGCACCACAACATTTGTGATTACTTAAGATCCACAAGTAAGTTGTCATTTATAGAAAAAAAACCCAACACGATGAGGTTTGATTGTGTGGTTTCCAAGCTATAACTTGCATTTGTATAGCTACCAACTGCTACATCTGAACCTTAACAGAATTTGAAGCAATAGTAGCAAAATTTGAAGCAACAATAATAGTAATAGGATTTGAGGCAATAACAATAAGACTAGCAGTAATAGAGCCATGCATATGCATATTTTGAACATCTGATGCTAGTGGTGTTCCATCAATACCACCAATGGATTCAACTAATTGCACATCATCATTTTTAGCCATCATTCATTATTGCAAAACCAAAATTACAACCTAACCTTAAAAAACCAACAAAATGAAAAAATATATAAAAAGCTCAAGGCAAGGCATGGAAGCTCATAATTCAATTGGAAAAGTTCATGGACACATGTACATAATTGAATTGAATATGTATAGCAAATAAATTGAAGAGACATGAAGTTTAAAGGATTTATTTTATCAATGGTTAATGTAGAGGAGTTGTTGCAACCAAATTGTTGAAATTTCCACCAAAGTTATAGATGCTTCAATTCAAAGATAACTTCAATGAATGCATCAACCATCAACAACAAAGTCTAGGTGAATTAGGTGACAAGAAGAACTTGATGATGATCATCATCATGTTTACGCCACAAAATGTGGGAACTTTGGTTCTAGGGCATGAAATCCTTGTACAAATCCACTATTGCCACTATTGCATATACTTGTTTTAGAAAAGAACTACAAACCAAACAAAACAACAAAGCCAAAGAAAAATAAATCTTTTCCTTTAAACTTAGACCTCAGAAAAAAAACACATAGATGTTAAAAGCTCATACTTTAACTTTGTTAGAGCTTTGACTTGACACGGTGACTTGAAATCTAACAAAATGACTAGAGACTAAGACTTCAAACCTAAGACAATGATTTCAAACCTCAAACCTTTGAACTTCAACCTCACACCTTTGATTTGAAACCTTTGACCTCATAGAGAATAACAAAGAACAAAATAAGTGAAACAAAGGACATTGTTACTTAGAAGGTGTTTAAGACAGTTCAATCTACCAAAGAAAACATTGGTCAAGTTAAAGATCATGCTACCTCAACCTTGGGAGCATAAAATGAAAAGCCACACAAAGATGATGAAGTTAGAAAAAATGAAGCTCAATATGATGCTATTCAAGAGGAATATAACTATATATGGTGCTGGTTCACTTTTGGAACAATTGAACCAAAAGGCTACTAAATTCCTTAAATTAGTGTAACAAAAGATTGGTGAGACTATTGAAAATGCTCAAAAGAAAGTTGGAGAAGCAAAAGAGAGAGTTGGTTCAACTATAGATGAAATAAAATAGAAGGTTTTTGAGACTACAAGAGCTTTCAAGGAGAAGGTAGGATCTATTATCAAGATAGTGAATGATAAGACATTGTAGATAGAAGGATTTGCAAAAGAGAAGGCCTTTGAAATTGCAAAAGATGCCAAGGAAAGGCTTGAATTTGCATTGCAAACAACCAAGGATAAGACATATGAGACAACAAAATCTGTGAAAGAGAAGGCCTTTAAGACTATGACAACTACTAAAGACCCTTTGACTTCACATGATGTGTGTCACATGTTCACACCTCATAGAAAGTGTTCATACTTCATATTTCAAACCATGCTCACCCTTTCACCTAACAAAAAACATTACAAGCATGATGCATTGTTGAAGAGTTGCACTTGAAGCAAGGAGGATAGAAGAGAAGAAGACCATGTAGAGAAGACAAGAAGATAGAAAACACTTTGCACTCAAATTTTGTTGCACAAAATCACAAATCACAAGTTTACTCAAGGTCTATAGATGACATGCACTTTGCATGATGTACTCAAAGCTTTGCTAGCAATACTTTTGCACTTTGCACTTCACAAAGTGTAAAACAATAAACCCTAAATGTTGCGAGCTCCATCTCGATCTAACTCTAATCCCTAACCAATCATATGCTAGAATGCACCAGTTATGCGTAAGATATTCATATGCATATTCATATTATGCATATCTGAGCATATCCATCCATGAGTGCCTAGATGTGCATACTAGTATGGGCAATTCTTGCCCAAATATGGATGAGCACTGGTTATTGCATGACTTTTTTACACCAGATATGTATAAGGATGAATATTTGAAAAAAAACCAAATTCCAAATAGAACTGCATGCATATCCGGGTACTATCCGAGTTCATATCTGAAATTTTTTATATATCCAGGCAACACTGGAAAAAACCTTTGACAATGAAGGGGAAGTAATCAACAGTCTATGCTAAAAGTGGTAAAGACTGGTAATGGCCCAACATGTTCTAGTAAGCCTTTTTCCAAACCCAGTTTTATCACTATTGGAAGCCTTAATTAGAAATCTGACCTAATCTTCTAGTCCGTGAATGAGTGTACAAAATCAATTGTCAACTGCTACTCTTAAAGATGTGAAAAGTAGATGAACTTACGATAATGTTTCGCGTAGATGCAGTTACAGATGACACAGTTAAAACAACGGCTGCTACTATGATTGACCAATGCCATGCACGCTGGTACCATGAAATTGTTTTGCCGTTCACCTGCAATAACCATACCCCAATACACAACAAAGTTAATGATAAACTCTTCAATATGTTCATTCCATCATCAAGCCTTGTAGAATTAGTATTTATAGATATGTGGTTTACTACAATTCTCTAATGCTACAATCTACTCATTTCCATCATGTAGGGTGGAGAATAAATCAATCCAACTAGAGAAAAAAGTCATTTAACCATCTTGATATTCCTCACCCCCCACCCCCCATTAAACCCTAAACCTTAACACAACATATTTGGAACAGCCTTTGGATAACCTTCATAGCACAATTTTGTTGATGATTTGAAATTTGGTAGGTTGAAACATGAAATGGGGGGAGAGGACTGGATTTTGTGGGTGGGGGCTTTTAGGATAGGTAAGCTACCTTCAAATACATGTGGTGGACCAAGCCATAGTTGAGAGGAAAGACAATCAAAGCTGCACCCAGTTCAAGAATGTCTCCAAAAAATGGAAACATAGCTCCAACTAAAGTAGTGATGCTAATGAACGTTGTGCGCGTGACGAGGCGAAGCAGCATCTTGTGTTTTGACCACGGCCCAGTCCTAGCTCTGAGTGTGTGGTCGTCAGCAACATCCCCCTCGGCATGGCGCCTTTTTAGCTTGGAGAGCATTGAGTCAAAGAACTCAAACATCGGCAAAGCAAAGATCTGTAGTACACAAAAAACATTGATGGGTTACGAACTCCCCAATCAGTGAGTAGGTTAGTTGGTTAATCTTTCAGCAAGCACAAAAGCAAGTGTTTCATGAAATCTTATACATTCTACGATTGATTTATTTAAACATATTGATTATCTCCACTTGAGCATTTCAGAGCTAGCATACTCTATGATTGAGCAAAATCCTATAAGTTGGGTTGAAGCTTCATGAGGAGCTTGAAAAGCTAAGGAGGAGCTTGAGGAGCATAAATATATACTCACGTGTATGGTGACTAGGACTTGTAAGAATGCCGCTACATTGGCAACTGTAACCAGCCATGTGGGACCAGAGGTTGAATACAGTAGGTACTCACTCACACCGTTACCATAAGCCCAATATGCAACAAATACGAGCACTATGACCGGGGTGCCACCGACTATGTACTCAAATCCAAGAGCTTTGTAAATATTTCGCACTGTGGGTGGCCTCACATTAGCCTACAACGCACACACAATTAACAAGAACATTTTAGCAACTTCAGAGTTAAATGAAATTTTCGCTCTTTTAGTGCAAAGATTCTCAAACGTGGTGATTCATCAACTTTGATCAAGTTGCCAATCCTTGTTAACAGTTTGACATGAAAAACTCAAGTGTGAGATCTAAAACTGTGTAAGCCCTAGGTGGGAGCTGATGATTAAATTACCTGCAATTCTGGGAGAATGGGGATGTTGAATGCAAAGCTAACAATGGATAGAGATGCCAATGCACCGAACCATTTGTCAGCTGTAGTGCCGACGAGTGAATAGTCCCTTTTTACTCCAGATTTCATGCCTGCAACAAGCTCAACATATGTCATGGAAGATCTCTAGAATTCATGTTCCCAAGTGATTGATGAGCTCGAGTCTAGTTACAATTCTAGAATTACAATCCTCATTCACTTGCTGACCCTTTAAGATCAAGTTGGGGTGTATTGTAGCTCAAGTAATTTATTGTTCTAAATTAATTTCCAATCGATCCACATTGAATTGCTCATCTATCGGGATACATAAATGTGTTAGGGGATTCACTAGTAGAGCGAACATGAGCAAGCGAGGTGAGGAATCGATTTAGTACCGTCTTTGATGGAGATGCCAAGTGATATGAAGGTGATGATCATTGTGAGGAGAAGAGATATGGCGGTGTAGAGTCCCAACGCATGCAAAGTGGGCACGAAAAACGCGAAGATACTATAACAGGCACCAGCTATGGCAATCCAGACCGGCAATGAGATCTTGGTCGGATCATTGCTGTAAGTAACGTAAATTGCCTGTGGCAGCCAAAATTCAAAAATCGACAATTTAGTTTTTGATGAATCAACGTAGCTCAAGGTCAATCTAAGCTTTAGAAATTTAGATTGAGTAGTTATTCAAACATTGATCAATCACAAGTTGCTGCTGATCTACTTGGATTGCAAAATCTATACCGTGAGATAAATAGACATGTACCTGTAAAGATGTTCCAGCCCATATGAAAGTTCCAATACAAAAAATGATTAAGACGGTGAATTGCACTATCCATACCGTTCTTGTCAACCACCGTCGACCTGCACACACGGCCCCATAGCACCCAAAAAGTTAGCAATTTCTCAGCAGGTCAAAACTCGAGGAGTATTCATGGGAATTCCTTGAACATGATCTGATCTCTAGTACTAATCTTCCCTTATTTGAACACACATGAATGGATCAATCTTTCACTCGTAGATTGTTTTGAACTCTAGCTGGTTTTGAAAAGGACGTTGATGTACCGTAGACGTAGCTAATGAGATCACGAGTTCGAATATGGCGCTTCCCTCCAGTTTCGTGAAGACTACCGAATAAACAATTGTTGTGGCAGGAGAGAGCAGTAAGCAGGATCAGGATAATGGGCCCAGCGATCCACCCTAATTGTGACATGATGAGAAAAGGATAAGTTAACATGTAGCTGCTGTCGCTGGCAGCTACCAAACTGAATCCCACCACCCACCATGGATCTACACAACCCACCAACAACAGCAAGTTACACTTGTATCCGAAACCTTGACATCAATCTCGTCGGTCGTCAGCTAGATAATAATCCCAAGGAAAAAAATGTTTCTAGATAATTCAATTTCCTTGCAATTGTGGTACTAGAAATTGCATGAAGATCTTTAGTGTGTAAGTACAGGTCAGTTAGTACCCACATACTAGACTAAATTCGCTGATTTCATACAAACACTTGAAGGAACGACAAAATGTTGATAAAAAGCTGGGAATTAGATTTTGGTGCAGCTGGCACGTTTGTTAAAAACCTTTGCCAATCTCATGGGCAGACGCTGCTGGCGCTGCAGGATTCACCATTTCTCCGGAATTGGTGTCTCCAACTGTAACCGGTAAAGAGTCTGCATCAGTTGCAACAGGAGCAACAGCTCCTAAATTTACAACAGAATGATCATTTTCAGCAGGCGTTCGGAGAGATCTAGCTCGCTCCATTGAGGTGACATGGAACCCTTGAACACCTCCAGCTCCAATATTGTTCATTGCCATCGATCTTAGTGGCCACAAACTCTGAACTGTGCTAATACAAAATAACAGAATTCTTCCCGAGCAATGAATATAGTACTAGAATTCTGTGTATGCGTCTAGAATTCTAGTATTCAAATGAAAGTACTACACAGCTCTGAGTTTCTGACCAAAATTTCCTACCACAACTAAGCTTGTACAAACAGACCAAGGAAGGTTGCCGAAGTGATGTTTGCGGTGCTTATGGCAATTACTCTACTAGGTACTACCCAAATGAAGTAAAATTAAGTACACAAATTTAGCTTCAACTGACCCTTTTCCTACCCAAGTTTCTCAAAAGTTCAGGAACTCCAGGTTTATAACGATGAATGTCGCAGATAAATTTTTCTACTGCACCCAAATTATGAAGTAACTTACTACCCGGTTGCTCAATTTCCTACCACAAGAACTTCTCTTTTGCAAAAACTTTGTTAAACACTGGAGTCCTCTCTCTGCAAGCGATGATGGTATACAAGAGGTATTTAGTAGAATGAATTCTACAATGAAATTCTACTTCCAAAATGAAGGGCACAAACTTTTTCGTTTCCAACAAAACTAACTCTTTGTGCAAACTACTAGTAGTTCAGGTGACAGTCCCACCTGAAGATAAAATATATGCTTTGAACCCACTTCACAATTGACTATATATGTTTGAAAAGACTAGAGTCTCCTTGATATCATGGCCTTTCACTAAGTTGGTCAGGTCATCATAGTCCATGTGTCACCATATCAAGACCTATTTCTCTCCCTGACTCAACAAGCACTATTCCTTAAGCTCACAAGATCTAATGCAATTATTAAAGTGAGGCCCCTTTGGCCTTTTATGTTGAAAGAAACACTTTGTAAGAAATATCCTGGGGGCTCAAACAACGTCATTCCCACCCGCCTCCCTCCCTCCTGTTTGACTTATTCTAACTGCACATGTTATATATAAATAATTTTTTTCTCATGTAATTATTTTTTTAGTTCCATGTGACACATGTAATTGAATTTT
>Ga0116228_10003302_pt1 | contig 14146 bp, 8 predicted proteins | sample S1TSphfallax_2_FD_89694 | JGI IMG/M metagenome (GOLD analysis project Ga0116228, IMG submission 89694) | Host-associated microbial communities from peat moss isolated from Minnesota, USA - S1T2_Fc - Sphagnum fallax MG | ecosystem: Host-associated > Plants > Peat moss > Unclassified | place: USA... | reverse complement strand
ATAGCCACCAATAGCCACTAATATAATAGTCATTAATATCCACCAATATCTAATAATAAAATATCCACCAATAACCATTAATAGGATAGCCACCAATAGCCACTAATATAATAGTCATTAATAGCCACCAATGTCCAATAACAAAATATCCACCAATAACCATTAATAGTATAGCCAACAATAACCATTAATATAATAACCATTAATAACCACCAATACCCAATAACAAAATATCCACCAATAAACATTAATATAATAGCCACTAATATTATACCAATTAATAACCACTAATATCCACTAATATAATAGTCATTAATATTCACCAATATCCACCAATAAAATATCCATCAATAATCATTTATAAAATAACAACTAATAGCCATTAATAGAATATCCACCAATAACCATTAATAGAATAACCACAAAATAACCACCAATAGAATAGGTACCAATAACCATTAATAACCACCAATAACCCTAATAAAAAACCAACCAATAGCCATATATTATAATTATTTAGAACTGCTAAAAATAATTAAGGTGAAATAACCTATAATAACCTAGAATTGCAAATAATAACATAAGGTGAAATAACCTTCAATAGCCAAAAGTAACTTATAATGGCTACAAATAGTCTAAACTAAAATAATTTACAATAGCCAAAAATAATATAGAATAGCCAAAAAAACTTACAATAGCTGAAAATAGCTTAAAGTGAAATAAGCTAAAATAACCAAAAGTAACTTAGAATAACCAAAAGTAACTTAGGGTGAAATAACAAAAAATAACCAAAAGTAATTGAAAATAACCATGAATAGCAATAAATAATGTAGGGTGAAATAATTTAAATTAATGAAAAATAGTCATATAATAATTGAAAGTGGCTTAACATAGGTAATATTATTATATTAACAAAAAAATAATCCATTTATTATTTTATGTTTTTTCAAAAGAATGATCATTGAAATGTTATTGAATAATGATATCCAACTATTCTTTTGTTCAAATGATTTTAAATTTTCAAAAGGAAATAATTGTCATTATGTATATTATTGAATTTTTTAAAAAGTAAAGTCGAATCATTTCATTTAAACAACATATCAATAAGATATGAATTTTCAAAGTTTATGTTTTTGTAATGTTTAAAATGAAATATTTGATAAATAGAATGTAATGTACCATATTATTACAACAAGTGGGGTGATTTGATGGTAAGGGTGTTTACTTCCGTTCCAAAGGTCAAGGGATCAAACCTCATAAGTGGTGTTGTGTGTGGTCAACAATGATATGTTAATTGAATATTTTCCTATTGAATTCTTAGAATAATTGTTTAGATTGATTACGTGACCTACCTACCTAGATTAGGTTTTAACTTAGCCTAGGTAGTGACACGTGTCAATAAATCGTAGGTTTAAAATCATGAAATTATCAATAATATTATATATTAAATAATTAAATTTTAAATGATTTCCATGCTAGTTAGTTAATTAACTAACAAGTGAATGGTTTGGTAAATTTGTATTACACTTGAAAATAACCTTGTTTCACTAGGTATTAGTGAAACAATTCATTGTTCATAGCAACTAGTCCCCATTTACTAGGGGGTTAAACAATTTCACTTTGTAACAATGTCCAAATTCACTCAAAATCTAGTGAAACCTAAAATGAACTAGGACGCATTTTGTATTAGTGTTTGAGTACCTATAACTTTTTAATAACATAGCTACCTACCTAGTATAATGAGACCTACTTGACATCTCTAGATTTATTTGGTAGGTATTTAACATAATTAGACCTATTTTATAGGTACCTAACATAACTGAACCTATCTATAAATTAAACCTACCTAGCATAGTTATCGAGACCTACCTATGCTTATTTTACATAGGCCTAGGTACTTGTAACTAATTTGTAGGTACACCAACTAAATCTAGGTACTAATTACTAGGGGTACATGTAAATGCCTACATACATACAATATGTTACCTACTAAATTAAGTACCAAAATACATTGTATATGTACTTACATGTTTTTATTAATAACTACCTCCTACCTACCTAGGATAATTTACTTATAACATACCTACCTAGTTATTTTTTTATCAATAAATAGCCACATAGTTCTTTTCATAATGAAATTATTAATCTAAATCCAAGTCCCAATTAATAGATATAAGGATATATTAATCACCACATGCATTTGAATAAAGGGTGCCTAGGGAAAAAACATCATTTTGTTACAAAAAAGTGAGCCACCATAGCTTGCATGTACCCATGAGTTGAAGCTCATGTCCTTAGAAACACATTTTCAATATAACCATATAGGATGACAACTCCAAACACACTTTTGAGAACTTAACCCCACACAATTATCAAAAGCATTATATATTGAATAAGAATGACAATAGGATAAAATGGATTTCTACCATAGAATGGAGGGAATGGAAATGTATTTTGTCCACTTTGGTGACTGCCAAAGTTCCTTGATGAATACAATGTTCATTGTTGCAACAAAGTTGAATGTTGTATATCCAATACAAGTATTTACAAGGAAAAAATATACTTACATGCAAATCATGTGGCTCCACAGGGTTCCAAATCCAGGCATGTACATGACAATTCTTGGGAGATGGAGACATTGTACACACCTCCATCCATCTACAAGGTGTAAACCATATTAACATATGGAATAGTCAATTACTCGAAACCCAACACCATGGCAAAAAGATGTTTTACTTATTGTGTTCAGGTTTGATATGTTCATTCATGCCATGCCTTGAAATGTGCTTTCCTTTGCGTTAAGAAAAATGTTTCCTAGGTGGAAGTTCCCAAAACTAAAACCATTACATATTGTTCATAGAAGTAGAGGCTTCTTGAGGCCGAACCAACATGAAGCCAATCATCATAAGGTTATCAACTTCTTTTTGGATAAAGTTGTTTTTTATTTGCACCAACCGCATTAGAGGCCGAACTAAAAGCCTTTAGATACATTTTTTAAAAGGGTTATAATGTAGTGATCGATGTTGTCTAGGTAAAAGTAGAAGTTGCATGTTTTTGAATGCATCTTATGTGGGTTTCTCATGGTAGCCTTGAAGCATGGGGCTAAACAATTGCCAAGGAAATTGTGGACATTGGTTGTAAGGTCCGAACATCGCACATGTGTCTTTGTAGTGGATGCCCAACAAGACCCATTGTACATCCGTGGGGTTTGCCATATGTGGTATTCTTTTTCATTCACCTTCACTTCCACAATTGGTTATCCATTTTGAAAAACAGTAGATGGCACCATGTCCTCATGTTATTTGAAGGGTGTAATGGCTCAAAAAGTGGATAGTTCGATTGCCATAGGGTGAACACCTGTCAATACAACCCTCCTTGTAGGAGATGTTGCAAAAGCAATAGGACACAAGGGAAATTCGGTTGGCATGGAAACATTAGACACATACAAGGGATCACTTGGTTACACAACTAACATGAAGTGTGGATGCATGGTGGTGGGTGCTCCATGTCTAAAAGAAGGTCAAGGAGCTAGAGAAGAATAGCCAACATGTTCAACAAAACTTGATGGAAGAAGAAGAAGATTCATTCGAACTTTTCTATATACGTGCTCTTCTCAAGGTGATGGGAGTTGCCATTGTATAATTTTCATTTGGTAGTTTAAGGATGATCATCTCTTTCTAGGCCCACACCATTTGCATGCATGGATGTTTTTATGACAATCTCTTTTAAAGCATTAACAACCTTTTTAGCATTATCAGATCATTGTCTAGCTCTAAGATGCATCTTTTTAATTGTCAATCCCTTCCCTATTACCTCACCCTTCAAAAACTATATTGCTAGAAATTGGCCCTAACAAGGTCAGTCACCATTATGGACACAAGGTTTGTCTTGACCTTATGTCCATTTCCTACATCATTCCACCAATTAAAATGTTTAGTTTTGGCCAAATTACAAGTTAGCATCACAACATTGCTTTGGATAAACATGTCTTCTTTCATCCAATTGCCCCATTGTTTACACCTTGCATTCCATTAAGAAAACCACCTCTCCAGCTTTTTCGTGGATGCAATGGAAACAACCCCAGAGGAAGTCCACCAATCCCAAATCTTGGTGTAACTTTGATTCGTTTCATCCTTGGTCCTATTATCTTTCTAAACATACACATGGGCCTTCAACAATGATAGTCATACCAATTACATCTTGTGAGGCCAATCATAAATTCAAAACTTATATCGTAGTTAGGCCTAGGAATTGGTAAAATTCGGTTTTGTGCCATTGACAAATGTTCAATAAACATAGCTCTTGAGCTTTAAAATGTCAGAGGTGTGGGACTTTGAATTGTGTGCCATGCAAAACTCCCCAAAGTTTGAAGTATGCATTATGTTAGGTTGTTTGAGTCCACAACCTTTTCACTACCATGACAACTTGTTCCTTTCACTTTCCTTTTCGCTTCTTTACAAACTACTATCATATTTGTCAAAATATGTCACATGTAAATCAACATTTCATTGTGCCTTTATTTTTTATTTGCATTCCTTAAAGAGGCTTGCATCCTTTATCAACATCATCCCATCAAGCAAATGTAAATTACCATCCTCCACCTTCAAGGTGCACTTGAAGGAGGGATAGTTGTCATTCATTCCACAATAGTTTATCTCCAAGTGCCCACATCTACCACCATTTTGGGAATGTAGAGATCTTCATTGGAACAAACACAAACTTCACATACATGTACATCGTGTGAAGCAAAACTTGCGTTGACCTAGGTTGCACCAATTTGTCAATTTGGCATTCATTTTATCAGATATCTCCACCATGAATGTTGTTCCAAAAACTCTTCCTTTCCAAAGGGAGATGTAATCCTCGATGCTCGAACAAGCTACTATCTTGTCAAAGATCATTCGGTCCCCCACCTTCCCTTCATTGACAAGTTCTCCCATCTTCTTAGTGGTTCTTGCTTCAACTATGCACAACAACATCCATAAAAGTTTGGTCACAGAAAAAATCCCCATGATCCTATTTTTTGGTTCTCACAAAATTTGAATAAAACTAACTTTAAACTTGAGGTTACATACTTGTCACGAAAATGTTCTTTGTGTCATCCAAATTTCTAACCACCCAATGCTTATAATGTCCATTGGAAACCTTGCTACATATTTTGTTTCATTGTTGGAATTCCAAATCTTCAACCACTAAAGCTTCTCTATCCCATCAACTTGTGACATGTAAAAGTAACTTTTAATTTCTTTAGGTTCATTTTTGTGTTGTCTTCAAACCTATAATAGTGTTTCTTGATTTGTTCGAAGAATTCCCTACCATTGGTTGGATCCACTATAGGTAATATCTTGTTAAGGATCTAGCATTTTCATGATTTTATTGCCTTCAAACCTTTCACAATGGATTCTTGCAAATCAACTAGTTTTCCCATGCCTTGATCTATATAATTCTTTAATCTCATTCTATAATAAAACAACAAAAATGTCATCAAAACAACAAAATGTCGTTGGAGCCAATTGGATATAAAGTTGATATGCAAACTCCATGTAGCTCAACCTATTTATTCTACAATAACATGATCCTTCCTTTGAACTACATTTGTGTGTAAACAATGATTGGATTCATTTACAATTTTAGATTGTAACATTGACAAAACTTCCTTTACACCTATTGTCATAATTTGTTGCCATGTCCATCTTGACAATGTATGTGGAAAGCTCACCTTCCATATCCATTCCACAAGAACCTCTTGCATTGCACTGCACTATTTGTCCATGTGTGCAACATTTTTTTGGCATTACACCATTTGCTCCTCACTAATCCTCACCTCCCACCACTCAAGTGGTTTTGCACCATACTTCCCGACTCGGAAGAGAAGATGAATGAATTGAGCTTTCATTACATTCTTTTCCGATGACCTACAAAGATCAAAATGATGTTCATGGCCCCTTTCAACTAGTCATTCAACCCAAATAGGTGTTTGTGGAAAAGGGAATGCAATTAGAAAAAATGTTTATACTCATACTCTCGTGTTTATGTCATTGTAAAGAAAAGTGATGAAAGCATGGTTTTCTCTATGAGCGTCCAAAACTATGATTGTCATTGATATGTGGTAATCTTCGTGGTTGAGTTCACCGCATCTACTCTTGTACCATGCCTTGTATCCATAATTGTCATCCCAAATATGAAACATCTTGTTCAAGAACTGTTGAAGGTTGTTTGCCACTAAGAATTTTTCAAACTCCTCATTTTTTTTCTTCCACACATGATCCCATGTATTGTAGATCTCTTTGGTCATTACTTGCATGTGCCCATCTTCATGCTCCAAGGATGCATAAAAGGATGTAAAACTAAGAATGTAGCCATTAGTAGATGATCTAACCAAAAGGGCTACATCATTTTCTAGAATAAGGCAAACCACCTCCATGTTTATCATTATGCATAGAGGAATAGAATGGGAAACTTCATAAGACATATCTCAGTTAAGATTTTGTTGATCTTCCTCTTCTTCTCAAGAAGCTTCACTTTACTATACATTACTAATTTCCCCTCCAATTTTTTAGGGGTCAGTAATGTTGGGGGTATTGCCCAACCCCCTACTCCTCTTCTGAACCCTCTTACGTGTAAATAGATGTTTGTTAATAAATATGACCATTGGCAACACCAAACAACTTTAAAAGAATCATTCCTTGCTCTTAAAAGTATACCTTTTTGTCACTACCTCTTTTGTAAGCCCTACCACCACCAATAGATGGAGTCAAGGACTTTCCAGAATTCACATTCACAACTTCATGTGGAGACAAGTCTATATATTTAACTTATTCCACATCATCATCATCTCCAATGTTTCGACCACATTCATCTTCCTCCCCATTGATGGCAATTTGTCCATGGTTGCAAACCTTTTTGCCTCTTGCACAACTTGCCATAGTTTGAAAGAATTGACATTTCAACTTTTTGATCATTCGGGCGAAAGTAAGAAAAATAAAACCAAGCAGTGTGTGGACTATCCTTTAAAACTATTTTTTGAAAATTTGAAAAATCACCATGGGAACATTATATATTGAAAAAATACATATATTTTTTAAATAAATTTTTATACCTTCAAAGTTGCAACTAAAAATTTTCATGAAATTTCACCATGTTTCAAGAGTCTTTTTATCTGTTTAAAGCACTTTAAGAAAACATGTGGACATGTGGGTTTTTTGTATAAAAAATCCTTTTCCTTTGTCAAATGTTCACCAAATTGTTTTAATTTTTTTGTGAACTTTCATATATTCCACAAAAAGGGATCCATGTGTTCAAAACATTCAAAAAAATAAAAATACATATATCTTTTTAGATTTTAATACTTGAATGTCCTTTTACACTATTATAATTTTGAATTTGTAATATGGTTCAAAGTAAAGTTATAGATTTGACTATAATGTAAGGCTTGATGCAAAAAAGATTACGCTTTTATTATGTCATATGTCATATTTGGCCTCAAATTTGATATTCAGTTTAAAAAATTATGTGAAAAATGCAATATAAACTAATAGAAAATTACCACATGGAAAATGCAATCCTTAGAAAGGATTTTAAGCTTGGCACGATTGGCTCCTTTTTTCATGCTTTCACCCATTCACTCAAACCTTCACCAAGTGAGTGTGTCACTCTCCATCCTTTTTTTCCTCCTAATGTCCTAACTAAACAATTCAAACAAGGTTTGATTTGTTATGTCTCCTTCTTGCTCTTGGTCCATCTTCTTATGATATTCCTTCTCAATTACATAATTCAACAAAATAAGCCAACTTAGATAAAATAGACTTATTTATTGATATCTAACTAAGGTAAAGGGTAGATGCAAGGTTGAGTGGTTCACTTTTGTGACATGGTGACATATTTTCCTGGGCACCTTTTGTTCAAATGTGTATGGTAATTAATATGTTTATATGCACAATAATTGGCAAGTGAATTTAGACTAACAACTTCATTATGAACACATCCACGTAGTTATTTTTTGAAAAAAAGTTCATCCATTAATAGTAATTATGGACTTTCAAAGTTCGAAGGGACTAGTTAGCTGGATTCAAAATTAGAAAATGAGAAATTTTCAATTGATTTTCATTCTAAATGTGTTATAGTGACTCAATATAGGTTATAATATGAGATGAAAAACTCAAATAAAAAATCCTTCCCATGAAAAATTTAGCCAAATGATAATCATGGACTTTTCAATGGTTAGAATTAAACCATATTCTCAAAAGTCCATTGAAGGTGCAATTTGAATTGTTTTTCAATTTTTCCCTCACAAGAAAATGTTTCCACAAAATCTACATGGGGCACTATTAATATGGACTCTTATCACTCCATGATATATGCTTGACAACTCCTAGCATGTGCTTTGATATTAGCAGCAAACTCCTAAACACATTAAACTTCAAAACTCAAATGTGAAGATGAATCGAAAGCTAACTAGTAAGTTTCAAACCATAACTTTGTCCCAAAACATTTTAGAAATGTCGATGAACATCCACATGTTTGGGAACAACATGTTTTATCCAAATGCAAAGGTTCCTATGTGGGCACATATTGTTCTCATGAATCGTTCTCATTAAATGTTCTCTAGGGGTGGATTTTATTTTTTGGGGGGATTTTTCACAACTTGCAAACATATAAGGCGAGGTGAATCCAACATGGGATGTTTTTGGGAAAAAAATATAAACAATTCAACATTTGGATTCAATAGCGCAATCTTGTATATCCATGGAATTTAACAATCACAATTGCCATTTAGGTCTAATTAATATTAAGGATCTTGCCTAGTGCACAATTTTGAAATAACACCATAATGTGGTGTAATGTCCATTATTTGGGGGAGAAATTTGTCGATTTTCAAACAACCTATATAAAAACATTTCCTTGGGAGAAAAAGAAATTTCATTGCCTTACTTATAGAAAATAAGTTCTAAATCAAGGAACGGTTTTAAATGAATTCATAATGTACAAAAATTATAACAAGTTCATTCATTATGTAGTGTAAACAAGGCCATGGGCAAGAATCTACCACATGTCTACCACATAATTTCCACATCATCTACGCCACATCATGGGACTACCATGACATGTCCACGTCATTTTTCCATGTCATCGACCTACCACATGTGTGCCATGTTACCACCAAGTCAGTGCCATGTCACCAATCTGCCACATCCATGCTGGTAAATGATCCTAATTATCTAAAAATGTGTGGGTGTGCACATCCCACACCCCAAATTCCCGCACTCTACACAATAATTTCCTAACACAAATAAGAAAAATAATCAAAGCTAGACATATCCAATTTTAGGTGTTTAAATCTACAATAATGGAATAATGAATCTAGAAACTAAAAAAATGTACACCTAATATTACTTTGATATGCATACTAGGTACATATAAGTTCATGTCAATTGAAAATAAATACATGTACTATTAATTTCATATGCAGACAAGGTACATAAGTCCATGTTTACTATATGCATATGGATATGATAAAACAAGGTGAAGTATTGATGCATAAACAAACCTTGTGGCATGAAGTTTGTCCATGGAATTAATAATGTCTACTATAAATCTTATGGTTCCCCATTAGAACCATTAAATTCCTTTGGCACCCCATTTGAATCATTACAGTCCTTTGGTTCCCCATTAGAGTCATCAAAAGAATCACTTTGATACACAACTTCTAGATTCACAATTCTTCCATGGTTGATATTTTTTATCTTTAAAAACAACTTCTCTTTCAGAATGCAAAATAAGAAGGCAAAATTTGGAATGGAGCCATTCTAGAGTTCTACCTATCAAACCTTTTCCAAGCTTTGTTACATTACTACAAACTTTGAAATAATTTTGTCTATCCTACCATGGGGTTGCAAAACAAGATTCAATATCAAGTCATCAAGGATAGTTCATGAGCACTATCCCATTTGCAATTCATGTACATTCCTTGATTTGTACACTCTTTAATTGCTAGTCAAAGCACATGTTGAGTATATACGTGTCCATTTGCATAAAAATGTACATTAAATATAGTAAAACAATAATAATGTACTATACAAAAAGCTGATTTTAAATATGCACATCAATGCATAGAATGTAAAGCTAAAATACCTTCATGTCATTTAAAATATTAACTATATGCAGACAACATATAGACATATACAAAAATTAGTATGTAAACCTACATTACAACTACAATTGATGTGAAAACTATATAGGTTATATAGATGTAAGTGTACACAAAATAAAGCACATATACAAAGGTGCATAAACATCATATGAATCACCACACAATATAGTTCATACATTTGATGTAAGTACACAAACTAGTGAATGAACTATAATGATGTCATTAGATATATTGTAACATGTATTAGGTTGTGTGTACATGGTATGAATTAGATACATACAATGTGCAAAAGTTATAACAATGTTACATAATATGTACACATTTCATAGTTCATACAAATATTGTAAGTTACATACACAAGGTGCAGTTCACATATAGTATATGTGTATACTTGGTACAATATAATTTAGAATAAGATACACATAAAAAGTGCACAAGCTATACAATACAAATCTTTGCATATGGAAATATGGTTTAATGAAACTACATTATATACATTATATGTTATAGTACTCATGTCAACATACTAGATGTTCAATGTTCAATGCTCAAACATGCACAAAGATGTATATAACAAGTAGTATAAAAGTTACAAACCCATTGAACTTAGTGGCATCAGCTATATGCCTTTGTGAAATCAAGCTCCCTTGAATGGTCCTTATGTTTATTCTACATATAATAAAACATTTCAACACTTGCTCATCCAACAATTCAATATGTGCCTAGTTTTATGTTGGAATAAATAGTTACATGAACTTATAAAAGTTATTGAAAGACAATTGAAAAGTAATGCTAGCCAAACAAAAACCAGTAAGCATCATCTCTAGGACCAAACTTTCTAGATCAAAACATTATTTAAATTCCATTGTTGACACTATGACAATTTACACCCAACCTAAATGATATTGTTGTAGATGCTAGGTACGACAAATGAAAGGATAGATTTTGCAACATGTGTCAAGTGCAAGATGTACCTTAATCAACATTGGATATTTTAAAGGGCTATTGTTGCCATGAACTTTCACTAGAAGAAAAACATGTATTTTTTATTGGTTTTTGGGACTAAATTTTAGTCGCAAGAGACATTTTGCAACTAAAATCCTTTTAGTTGCCTAAAACAAGTTGCATGTGATAAATTACTCGCAAATGACAAAGGGTATTGTATGAAAGAAAAAGTCAACAAATACATTTCATCCTTTAACTCCATTGTATATGTATTGTCACATGCGACTAAGATGTAACTATTTTTTTCATAATTGAGGGCAAATGATGTGTTGCCACGTGTCTTGATATTTGATTATTTATGTTATTATTATTATTATTATTATTTTGAAATAATCTAAGACGTTCAATTCAAATACTTGGATGATCTTATATTATGACACGTGGCCCAATGTAAATATGCCATGTGGCATTAAAAAAGGTCGGTAGGTACTTAGGTAGGTACATAAATAGGTGCATCGTCACAATATATTGTAAAGTAAAAATATACTTCAAAACCCATTCAAATGAATACCAAACTTGATGAAGTACTCAATCATATATTACATATTAATTCATTGTCCCATTTTAATTCTATATGAAAAGTTAAACTCATATGATTTCACAAAAAACAATATGCAATTTACATTTGTTTGATCTATGTAAATTGAATATTGAAATCCAAAGTGAACCTTGAAGAGGTCGTGGCCACCAAGCCTATAACAAAAGGGAAAAAGTTGCAACATTTGAAAAATCCAAATTACATAACAAGGAAGAGGAAAAGAAGTTGCAAAATTTTTAAAAATCTAGATTACATAATAGGTAAACAAAATTTATTGAATTTTTAAAATACAAATTCAACCCAGTGACCACAAGGTTGTCAAAACACCTATAATGATTTTGCCAAAAGACTTGAAAGAAAAAATCCATTGTTAAATATTTTTTTTCAAGAAACCTTAAAGGGTAGTCTAAATTTGAAGCATAATTTGAAAGATAATGTCAAATCCTCTTAGTATTAAAAGTTTTGTAATTGTCCATGGTCAAATATGCAATAACATCGGCATCATCTTAAAACAAAAACTTGAGTTACCAACATCATTTTCTCCCTTTTAGCTATAAGCAACATCATGTAGTTTGTGAACAACAATCCAAACCAACTACAAACAAAAGTTAATACTAAAAAATAAAGGCAATCTATAAAAGTTATAACATAAAAAATGACTTGAAAAATGAAAAAAATGAAATGAAATGATTTAGAATGCATACCTAAAAGGGGCTGGTTATTGTGAACATCACCATTATCGTTATCCATATACTGCAAGAACCAATAATAGTTTCACAAGGAGAAACTTAAATGAGGAATAAAACACTTGACCATAATGTCATAATGATCTCAAACTGTGTTGGCCAATGGTAAATTCAACCAAAGGTGGCCACAAACAAGAAGCTAGATCCAACCATTGCACCTTTTTTTTTACAATGTTTGTCGTTTGAATGATGAAAGAAAAGACCACTCCATTTTGGATTCCAAAGAACTTTATTGGGTTCATCATTAATTAGTAGTGTTTGATCCTCCTTCCCATAAAGTAGCCCACAACAAACATAATACATGTTTTTCAAATCCTTTTAATAATAATAGGATTTAGGTGTTATTTCACCAAACATTTTGGAGCATTGTTCATGTCCCCAAATGAAAATGAATTGATCCAAAAAAATTCTAACATGAACATTGGAAGAATTTTTAGAACATTTTCAAATTTCATACAAGACCAAATTGAAATGTAAAATTTTTTGAGTGCCATAGCAAGAAACTTTTCCATTCTAACTTTAACATCCATTTTGGTCTCGTCAACATTTTTTCCAAACATTCTAGCATTCTCTTGGGAAATAACACAACATGCCATTAATGTTGAAAGTTGACAATTTTTTAAGTCTAAGAGGTGGCAAATGTAGACATGAATGCATTGAATTGCCTTTGATCAATGCAATTAGCCCGAAGGGTGAAAGCACACTACGGGGGGGCCAAAAATGTTGTCACATTGTATAGTTTTCTAGGGGTGTCCATGTTTAAACTTCAACCATGGTAATTTTGGAACATATTTTTCCAATTTTTTTGCATAATATGATAGACCATAACACAAAATTGAATTGAATAGAAAATTCCTTTTTCCAACTTATATTGTGTGATTCCAAAGTATATTTGTGCCAAAAAAAAGTATTTCACTATGTATTAAAATTCAAATATACTCAAAAAAATGATTGAAATGATTTTTAGTCTTTATGAAATTTGTAGTATCTATTAAACATTGTGACCCATATGATTGGAATAAGTTTGTGAGCCATGTGAAAATTTTGATAATTATCATATCACAAATGGGTGTTTTTGGGGGTGATGACCATACATATTTGATAATTAACATTGTGACAAACTATCACTTTCAAATGGAAAATGATAAGATATGTGAAGTAGGTTATTTTTTAAATTTTAATTTCAAACATTTTTTTGGTTGACTAATTCAAACCCAAACTTAATGTAATCCAAAAATAGAAAAAATATATATATTAATATACCATAAATATACCCATTATTCTTTGAGTTTAATCTTTCAAATTATTTTTTCAAATAATATTAAATATCATTAACTTTATGAAAATCAAAATATCAATTCTAGACACCAAAAGTGAAACCTAAAATTAAATGCAACACATTTTGCAAAAATATACATTACATACATGTCACGAAAATGCCCAAAGTACACCCCCCATGGGTGCAAACGAAATTCAATAAAACCAACATCATTACTTTTTAAAAGTTTTTTTTTTCATATGAATGAATTTTAGAATAATTTCTTTGCAAATTGTATAATAAATGCTTATAGCTATCCAAATACACGACATGTTTTTTTTCTTCATTATTTTTAAATAAATAAAAAAATTAAAAAGTTCTAATTCCTTGTAAATTCAATGTTTTGTCCTTGAAAATGATAATAATTTCAAATCATAACCATTTTTTTT
>Ga0116228_10003300_pt1 | contig 14147 bp, 12 predicted proteins | sample S1TSphfallax_2_FD_89694 | JGI IMG/M metagenome (GOLD analysis project Ga0116228, IMG submission 89694) | Host-associated microbial communities from peat moss isolated from Minnesota, USA - S1T2_Fc - Sphagnum fallax MG | ecosystem: Host-associated > Plants > Peat moss > Unclassified | place... | reverse complement strand
AAGATGCAGGTTTTTGTGTGATCATTTACCTGAACTTTTTAGCAGAGTATTAAATACTTTTCTACACCTATGTTGAGAGCTGATGAAAACAGAGGGGTTGACTGGCAGCTAGTGACTGCCATTCTGATGGACATGATGTTCTGGTAGTCTGTGAGTGATACTCACTCACAAAGTTATGACCGCACCCACTCTTTGTCATGTTTGTTTCGGTTTTGCCAGAAGTGACACAACAGTGACCTTCAAATTGTTAGTGTGGAGTTTGTATGTTCTAAGAGGACCATTCTGTGGATCTTGCAGGATAATGGAGATGCTCCCAAAACTCTCAGTTTTTTTGGGAGTCCTCGTCGCAGAGGAATAGAGAAGGGTTTTTTTGTAGGGTCAAAGTTGTCCACAGAAATGAAGAGCAATTTTTTTGATGCAGGATCTGTTGGAGGATCCATGCATTCAGGCAGTTCAGATATAGGTTCGGACAGTGTGACTGCACATACAAGACTAGGCGGGGGAAGCCAGGCTGACAACTCTAGAATAAGCATGTCAAGTGCTGTTAGTTCCTCAAGCCATGGTTCAGGGCATGAAGAGGGGGATGCCTTAGGTGATATTTTCATGTGGGGTGAGGGTTTAGGAGATGGAATTCTTGGGGGTGGAGAACACAGGCTTGGCATCTCTGCAGATGTCAAATTGGATGCTCTGCTGCCCAAGGCTTTGCAGTCCACTGTAGTACTAGATGTGCAAAATATTGCTTGTGGAGGAAGACATGCTGCACTTGTGACAAAACATGGAGAAGTATTTTCTTGGGGAGAGGAGTCAGGGGGTCGATTAGGCCATGGAGTAGATCATGATGTCGTGCATCCCCAGCTTGTGGATGCTCTTGCAGCTACAAATACTGAGTTTGTATCATGTGGCCTATACCACTCATGTGCAGTCACTTTGTCTGGGGACCTCTACACTTGGGGCGATGGCACACATAATTCTGGATTGTTGGGTCATGGCAACAACATCAGCCACTGGATGCCCAAGCTAGTGAATGGGCCTCTAGAAGGAATAAGGGTGTCATCTGTTGCATGTGGCCATTGGCATACTGCACTGGTAACATCTGCTGGCCAGCTTTTCACTTTTGGTGATGGGACTTTTGGTGCACTTGGACACGGAGACAGGAAGAATGTGTACGCTCCAAGAGAGGTGGAATCTTTGAAGGGACTTAAGACTGTCCGGGCAGCATGTGGGGTGTGGCATACAGCTGCTGTTGTTGAGGTGATGGTGGGCTATTTGAATGCCAGCACTGGTACATGTGGGAAGCTCTTTACCTGGGGGGATGGGGACAAAGGAAGACTTGGTCATGGAGACAAAGAACAGCGATTGCTGCCGACATGTGTAGCTGCAGTTGTTGACCACAATTTCCGACAGGTTGCATGTGGCTTTAGTTTGACAGTAGCTCTTACTACAGCAGGACAGGTCTTCACAATGGGTAGTACAACTTATGGACAACTGGGGGATCCAGATGCAGATGGAAAACTGCCTGGGCTAGTTGAGGGGAAACTGTGGGAGGCTTATGTGGAGGAGATTGCATGTGGGGCACACCATGTTGCAGTCTTGACTCATAGAACAGAGGTCTATACATGGGGTAAGGGGGCTAATGGGAGGCTTGGACATGGAGACAGAGAAGACAGGAATACACCCACCCTAGTAGAAGCACTGAAAGATAAACAGGTAAGAAGTATAGCTTGTGGTGCAAGCTTCACAGCTGCTATTTGCCTACACAAATGGCTGTCAGGGGCTGACCAGACAATGTGCTCAGGATGTAGGCAGCCATTTGGATTCACGAGGAAACGACACAATTGCTATAACTGTGGTGTCGTGTTTTGTCATGCATGTAGTTCAAAAAAAGCTTTTAAAGCCTCCATGGCTCCAAATCCAGACAAGCCATACCGTGTTTGTGACCCCTGCTTAATAAAATTGAAAAAGGTTTCTGAATCTGGGGTTGTACTTCCTGGGCCCCTGTCCAGAAGGGGAGCCCCTAGCCGACGATCCATGGAGGTGAGGGAGGGTTTGGCTCAAGCAGAGCTCAAAGTTCCAAGAGCACAGCCACCTCCACCAAAACCAGCGACCATTTTTGAAGCAGTAAAGCAGATTGACAGGAAACCTGTGCCAAAGCACATAAAAAAACCTGAGTCCTTTTCCAGCCGTGTCGCTCCTGTGCCAACTGGGTTTCCACCATTGCCAACCTGGGGTTGTGTGGATGTCCCCGCAAGTTTCAACTTGGGATATCCGGCAACAAATGCCTTAACACCCAAGCTCTCAATGGCCTCCTCTAACTCTGCCCCTTCGCCTAGGGCTGTTTCCAGAGCAGTGTCACCTCTGTCAAGGAGGTCCAGCCCTTCAAGAGCCACAACACCCACTCCAAACATCAGTGGTGTCACAGTTTCAAAGGCAGTGATTGAGGACCTGAAGAAGACAAATGACACCTTAGGTGCTGAGAATATGAGTTTACGGTCGAAGGTACTTCATATATCTTACCTTCTCTACAGAATTGCAAGGGATCTAGCATTTGAGACAAACTAAATCATGAAGTCCCATGCAGCTGACTTGATTTCCTGCAAGTTTCTGTGCTGTCAAAGTTGCCTTCAGACATGTTCAGGAGTCATTCTAAAATATATGATTGATTGGAAGCATTTAAATCAGGCTCAAGATTTGGCTGCCCATATCTTAAGGGGCTTTGGTGAAATTAACTGCCCTTGTACATACCTAGGTTTTCCTGTTATCCTAAAACTCTCTTTGAGTGAACAAGATGAGTAATTTGTGTCTTTCCAACAGGTTGAGAGCCTTGCTGGTCAGCTTCTAAACCAAGAGCAGGAGTTGCAGCGTTTCTCTCAACAACTTCAGAATGCTATTGCAATGGCTACAGAGGAGGCTGTGAAATCTAGAGCAGCCAAAGAAGTTATCAAGTCTCTCACTGCACAGGTGCAGACAGTTCATGTGGATTGTATTTAGCAATGATCATGGTTATGTTCATCATCACATAGGTCAATTGAGGATGCATTGCAGTATGACATTCAATACAAGGGTTTTCTGAATTGCAGGAACCTTTACCTTAAAAAGGGATGATGTGTTGTATTTTAATACATCATAGACCATCAACATATGTGTCTAATTGATCTTATAACCTCGAACTTTTCTCAGTTTTCTGGATCTCCAGAGTTGAATATCAGTACTGCTGCTTCAGAAGTGAATAAGTTTGTCTCTTTTCCACAGTATATTGACTGTCTCTCTTGACTGTATCTCTTATTGCATGTTGCAGCTCAAAGAATGGGCAGATCGATACCCCATAACTTCCTCCAGACATGGGAGAACAGCATCTATGTTTGTTGGTCATCTTGATGTGCCAAATGGTAGTCATCTGATGGCAACTACTGACCTGATGCCATCACCACATGGAGAGGGACCTCAATCAGTGCCTCGCAAGTACAATGTCAGCTCTGTAACCAATAATTTACATGTCTCTGATGCAAATGGTGTTATCAGCCCCCATTCAGTGTCAAGCCCAACTTCAGTCTCTGAATTATACAATTTTGGGAGTCCTTGGTCTGGTTCAAGTCCTCATGGTGTTGCTGGAAGTGATTTTGGAGGGGTCCGAGGCAGGGTACTAGCAGCTATGAGAGTAGCTAATACTAAAGAAGGTGAGAGAAATGGGCTTGAACCAGCACAGCCAAATGATGAAGGGGGCAGGACAGTGGGCAGCTCATTCTCATCAGACAATGGAAGAGAACCTGAAACAGAATGGGTAGAACAAGATGAACCTGGTGTTTACATCACCTTGACCACATTGCCAGGTGGAGGAAGAGACTTGAAGCGTGTGCGATTCAGGTAGGTTATCAATTTTGTGTTCCATTCTCTTCCTCTTGCTTTTCTGGATATTTGAAATGCCCAGTCTATTCTGCTGTCAAAATTCCCAGAGCACACCCCCATGTTAAAGCTCCAATGATGCAGAGTTGGATGCCCTATCACATATCTGAAACAAGTCTGTTTCCAATGGAAAGTGGTAGCCATTTCTGTCAAACACTGGTGACTTGTATTAACCAGCTGATGTCATGTATCCTGCAGTCGGAAACGTTTCAGTGAAAGGGAGGCTGAGCAATGGTGGGTGGAGAATCGTGTAAGAGTGCATGAGCAATATAATGTGCTTGGGGGAATTGACAGGGTCAACAATACAACAGTGCCTTCTTCAGCAGCAGGGATGCCAGGGGGATCAAGGTCCAGGGAGGAGGGAAGGCCTCTTTCTCTTCCTTCCTACATTCCTGTGACCTACTGATACCCTGGTGAATTTAGCCTGCTGTAGTTTTAGCTCTCCCTGAGGAATCTGCAAAAGGGGTTAGATAGATTGTGTTGGTCCTCCCCAAGAACAACATATTCATTTGCAGAGATGGAGTAAAACTCAAAAGAGTTCAAATGCACTACCACATCTGCTGTTGCTGCAACTGTGCTGGCACTACTGTCATAAGCAGACAACATCTGGGAGGCACCTTCAAAGTGATCAAGAGAATGTTTGGTTGCTGTTGCCATTTGATGATAGGCCATTTGAAGTAAGAGATGCAGAGACCATCAGCCTAAACAGCAGAAAAAAGTACAGGTCATATCTCTACCCTGGATCTTCGACTTATTGGCTTGTGGGCAAGAGTTGTGGTGAAAAAAGGGAGGTATTCCTAGTGGATAGACATAAGTGTTGCTCCCTACTTATTTGTCTGATGGTTTCTCTCCCAGCAGATTTCGGTTGTCTGGTTGGGCTGAAGAGTTCTGGAGCTTCATGACTGCAGACACTAGGGTCTAGTGCTCTCTAATTGTGGTTGCTGGAATGGATTAGGAGGTGGATAAATATAGACGCTGATCATGCCTTTGCAGGGCAAAGTCTTAGAACTCACGAAGATAGACTTGTAATATACATGATTTTGGTGTCTGTTCGCATAGCATGTAACTCATGCTCTGCATGGAAAATCCAATTGTGGTTTTCTTTGCCCATTTATCCAGTGACCTGCTTTGTTGCAGCCTGAAATAAAGTTACCAGCCTGAGACACAGGCATTACCAGGAGGAGACAGACACACTAGGCCTCATAGATAAGTTCTATTTTCTTTTTGTTCAGTGATACTAAATTCGTGAATTCACTTATTGAAGGTGAACCCACTTTCTAAGCATTGCAATGAGGCAATATATGTTGTGGAATCTTCCTCCAAGGTTTAGCCCATTGGTACCATTTTATTGCTGAAATCTTCCTTCCAAGGTATAACCCATAGGTAACCATTTTAATATGAACCATTTGTAGCTGGTTCTGGCCAGAGTGAGCCAGCACCCACACTCAGGCCCTTCATCTTTTTGAGTGAGACCTCTTAGTGGCCATTTTAAGCCTGAAAAATGTTAGATCTGGACTGAGACCTTGATTTAGTCCAAGCATGGAATGTTTGTATTATTTAGGAGTAATTTAAATGGATTTTACAGTTTAGTTGGTGTTGCCTTTCTTTACTGCCTACTCACTAGCAACCTACAAGCAGGTTGTTAGTATGTAGGTAGTAAAGACAGCCCTTACCTCTATATAAAAACCATCTGTTTACCTGGTAGTTACCTATTTTCCTACCTATCTACCTATATGTAGGACATAGTTGTTACAGAATGGGTTACCAAGATGAAACTTGATATTAACTCAGCTGAGCTTCATCCACAACTGAGTCATAATGGCCATCCAGTGGATGGTGTGCTGGTTCACTCTAGGCCTGTGCATATATGCACAGGAAAATGTCCACTTGATGACAAAAAGGTGCTCTGATGGCCAGGCTTCTGCTCCACTCAGAGGCCAAAGTGCAAGCCAGGTTGCATATCCACTTGGCTCACCAAGTCCACTCCACTCCATCAAGAACTGAAACACATTGGTTGAAGGGCAATAAACAAGCCATTGGAGGGTGAAAGTAGATGGCTGAGTGGTGAAGGAACAAGAGCAACCTTGCACATCAACCCTGTTGCTCAGCCTCCACATCAGTCACTGGCCAGGAAGCTTTGTGACCAGGCCTGGCTAAGTGTGAATGTGCGCCCCCTTTCTGACCACTTTGTTGGCAATTATTATAGGCAATCCTAAGGTTATGTATGTGTGAATAGGTGGTGATGCCCACTAACGTCTAAGCCAATGTCATTGAAAACTTGCTCCAATAGGTAGTTGAAAAAAGTAGTTGTTGTAGGGTGACATGTAAAATGGCCAATTGCAAAATTGAACTGACATGCATCTGCAAGGTGGCAACCAGTGATCAAAGACTGAGATTTTGATGAGGAGCTTTAATTTGGACATGCCCCATTTCAAGCAGCTTCGTCTTCATCAACTTCAGATTTTCCATCAGCAAATGGATCTAGGACAAGTTGCTCAAAGTTAGTAACCAAGATGTCAGAACAGGTCTTGAATCATAGACTCAGCATGCAAGATCAATGCAAGGTTTTTGCACTTTTCTTCAGTGTGCCTCAGTCTTAACTGTACTCACCCACTACTAACTAGCCACCGATTCCAAAAGTGGCATCTTGACTTACTACATCAGCATTGGGCCACATTCACCCTAGATTCATCATATAAATTATAGGTTTCAACATAATGCCAATAAGAAGACGCCAAACACCCTCCAATGAGCTTTGTGTGAGTGTCAGAAAAGTTTCAGAAAAAGCATTGTAATGACCTGCATGGTTCTATTGCAGGGTGTTTGACTGATAGCTTGTAAACTTAAAACTAAATCCAAAATTAGATATAATTCCTTCAAAAAACATGAAGTATGCTAGTGATAATAATTAGATCTACTTCTCTATGGTGGTGGATTCAAAGCTCACAAGGAGTCACAATACTTTAATTTTTTTTTGGTTCTTCCCAAAACATCATAACATGAATTGTGCAATTCTACACAAAACCATGCAAGGCACAAAATGACAAGCATGGACAAAGCTTGTTAGGCTATTTATCTTCTCCAATGTCAATATTGTGGGTCACACTTTAGATCTGTACAACATAACATTTTTTTTTGTTCTACACAGAACATTCAAAACATGAACCACATGATTCTGCACAAAACCATGTAAGCACAAAATGACAAACCCACAAAGCTCGTTGGGGGTGTTTACCATCTTGGATGTCAATATTGTGGGTCACATGTTAGATTGTGTCCCCCCTTCAGAAAGAGGCCAAAGCCTTATATATCATATCAAGTCATTCATTACCTTGGATGAGTGGCAATGTGTGGTAAAGTGGATCATACCCAGTTCAATACCCAGGTTGATAGTTGACACCAATGTTATGCAGTTATTTGAATTAATAAAGAAGTGCTGGTTCTAGTTTTTTTTTCTTTTTCCCTCAAAATTAGAGTGTTTCTGATATTAGTTCTTTGAAAAAATCAGATGCAAAGAACTGCTGGTCCAGATTATTTCAAAAACCTGAAAGAACCAGGGTTTCCATTGTTATGATCCTAAGAACTGTCTGGGTCCTGTTGCCTGTTCCAGTGTTGTTTGGGTATATGGGTAAAATAGAGTATCAACTTGGGTATAAGCCGTGGTATTAAATATCATACCTATTTGGAATAAGGTCTTGTAAATACCCGGACTCATATCAGACCAGCGTGGTCTTCATATTTGCTATACTTTGATTCATAATAGACCAGTCTGGTCTTGGCATCCACTATGTTGTGATTAGTATTCAGACTTAAGGTTTGTTTAGTGTTACAGCTAGGTCTTGGGAATTGCCTCTGATACTTGGGAGCTTGCTTTCTAGTGCACATCTGGGTCTTGAGTTTTTCTCAGTAGGGTTAGGTCATTAGTAATGTGTAACAAGTAATGACAAAGGGGGTGGAGCTGCAAAGTGTTGTACCCTGAGTAAAACGAGATTGTCATTGGGCTTATTGAGAAGCTGGACATTTAAAGTGTTATAAAGCTGGCCATGTTATAAAGTTTGGTTTAATTTTCGCAAAGACATACTAGGACCAGGGTTGATATACCTGAGGTATCAAATTAAAAAAACTAAGCTTATACCAGATTTATACTCAGGGTCATATTATTTATTTTGATATCAAGTTTATACCTACTCTGGTCACTTCAATTGCATACCTGGACCATACTTGTACCCCCACCTCCATGGTACTTGACATACCAGAACTTGTCTGGTATGAGTAAATCTCAATACCCTTATAACACTGGCCTGTTCCTGTTTCTAATAGGTTACCGCCCAACACTGGTTGACAAATACCTCCCAGACTCCCAACAGTCTCCTTCATAGTTTCAGTTAATTTTCAGCGCTCACGTTTCAAAGTTCTTTTGTGAGTCCAGGTTGAATATTTTCTCGTGTCAATTGACTTTTTGGACATTGTGCTTTGGACATTTGGATTTCAGCATGTGTTGAGAAAGCTCCTTTAAATTGCACAACTTTCTTTTAGGTTAAATTATTCCTAAGATGGGCATTATTGAAATTTCACAAAATGGCAGAGGTAGTTTAAGAGCTCATATTTACTGAGTTTTCAGAAACAATTTAATCAAATGTTTGGAAGGAAGAGGCACCTACTCACCTACTCAAATTCAAATGAAAATCCAATTTGCTTTCATTAGAGCATTTTGCTCATTTGGAAGCATCCCTGTTTCTGTATGTTCAAATGGGTTTACACTGCATTGCAGGCTGCTTCTTTCAATCAAAGACATGCATGCTGGGTTGCCTGATACACAGCACTTTAGAATCTACTCAAGGAGAAGACTGAGCTACCCTAAGTCCCTGAAAAATTTATGTACAGAATTGTAAAGGCACCAGAGGACTTAGCTTCTATCCTGCAACTGGACCATTCATCTACTCTGGTTCATGGTCCAGGTTACTATATGAGGCCAGCAACACTTGGTCTCTTCTCCAATGGTCTTCTTGTTTCCTCACTACAGTCTCCACCGTCAAGATACATGCGCTTAAGGTGCTCCCTTTGGAACTCTAGGGCAATTTTTCCGCAGGGCTGGTCTTTGGCACTAGTGGAGCATATGGGACTGGGCTGGGAGGTATCACCACACACAACCACCATTGTTATCTCCACCAAGTCACCCATCCTCAGTTTCTGTTGGAAAGTGTTGATAAATTGATGGTTCACTTTAACCCTTGGTTCCCTTCGACTCAGTCTTCTTGATGAAACTGCTAGAGAATCCATATCTGACCTTCTAGTTGAAACAAGGTCAGCAACAGTCGAACCTGGAGGCAGTTCCTGCACAACCATCTGCAAACAACCAGGCTCCAGTGTTAGCACAAATTTTTTTAGGAGACTGAGCTTTCTAAAGAAATTGGAAATAGAGTTCACACTCTGCTACTCTTTCAAAGGGCACTAAACACAAAAATATAAACAAATGTCAATACATGTTGACTTACATTTTCATTTTCAACCTTGATGATAAGCAGTGGTTCAATCACACTGAGTTGAGGTCCATAGCACACTGAAGCGTAAGGGCAATCACTAGTGTGTGTGGGAAAGGGACATGGTGGTCTCAAATCTGCTCTTAAGGGCGATAACCGCATCTTGGTGTCCAAAATCTCACTATGCCATGTTAACACCCATCTAGCCCACTCGACCCGTTCAAGGATGAACGCTGAGTGCTTGCTGTTGTCCTCTTTGTATCTCCAATGAGCTGCCAATCCAAACTCTGCCTGGTGATGCATTGCCACGGTTCTTATTTGGACCTCCAAGGGATACCCATCATCTCCCCTCACAACTGTGTGTAGTGATTGATACCTGCAAGTTGGCATAATTGTATCAATGGTACTGCCAGAAACTGGTCTACAGACAAAGCTGCTGCCTAGCAATTGCACCACTGGAGAAAACCCACCAAGACCATGTAGGTAGCCTGACTTACCCATTAGGCTTCGGCATAAGTATGTAATCCTTGCACGTTCCTGGAATGTGCAGCCAGAGTTTGTGTACAATGCCTAAAGCATCATAACAACTTTTCTCATCCTGAAGAATAAGACGCAGCCCTCGGACATCAAATATTTCCTCAATGCTTCGTCCCTTTCTGCAAAGTGTGGTGCACATGATGAGAATCCAGCAGGACAGACATCCTCACAGAAAACTATCACTTCAACAACACAGAGATAGGACCTAAGATAGAAACTCCTGTTCTTTTGCCTGCACACTGATAATCGACAACATGCACACCTAGTCATTTTCTTGTAGATGCTGTACAGATTCTTGGGTCTTCCACTGAGGTCTGTAAACTGAACTCCATGCGACCGCAAAGCTTCATCTAGCTGATGAATTGAAGACATCACTATTCCCTCCCGACAGCAACTAAAGAGTCTGGTTGCCAACTCCTTATGCTCATCAGGCTTCAAATGCTTGAAGCACAGATCTTCCAATTCAGCTTTCCAGCTCCAAACACCTAACCGGTTAGCCAAAGGTGCAAAGATTTCAAGGGTCTCATTTGCAATCTGGAGTTGCTTTCGAAATGATAGGGCCCCAAGAGTTCTCATGTTATGCAGCCTATCGGCAAGCTTGATGAGCACTACACGAACATCAACCATTGATAGTATCATTGTTCGCAATCTGTCAGCTTCCAGTGGGTCACAGACTGTTTTGTTGTCCCGGGCGAGTTGACTGAATTCACTTAATCTTGAAACCTGGTGCAAGATTTTACCCATGCAATCAATAATCCATGCAGGCAAGAAAGCCTAAGAAGATCATTATGTAGATCACTCAACTCAGTCCAAAAAATGCTGTGACCTTACACTAGGCTCTTTACAGAAGAACCACAATGTATCTTCTGAAGAAGAATCGACAGAATCTATCTGATCAACAGCCTGTACAAATCACAGAAGAGTCCAAAGGGCCATCAACTACGTACCCCTAGGACCATGTCAGCTACATCATCCCCCATGGCACCCCGCAATAACTGTGGACTCAAATTTGAATCATCAACAGCATCATGCAATAACCCTGCAGCTACCACAGCACTACCCGCCCCGGTTGTGGCCAAAATCAAAGCAGTTTCCACACAATGTGTAAGATATAGATCTCCATTTCGCCGAAACTGCACCCATCCAAATACATCACAGCCTCTCGTAAAACAAAGCACAAGAGAGATTTACAGGTGTTGTAAGACATCTTTCAATACCATGGCTATTGAGAGAGGACATCTGCAGCCACTGCAGATACAAGAAACAACCCTAAACAACTGCAAGAGAGAGAGAGAGGGAGAGAGAGAGAGAGAGAAATGTAAACCTCCAAAGAAGAAGCAGAGATACATGTATGTAGAAACATTAGGGGGAAGGTTTTCTTACTTGTCCCTTATGAGAATCTTCTGCTAGTCTGTAGGCCTTCACAACACATGGATCGCAGAAGACCCTGTGCTGCGCCTGTGCACTTTCCAACAACAACAGCTTTGTTGTTGCAGATGAAGGAGGGAGTAGTCGTAGTTTGGAATCACAAACTTCCACAGCAGCAGCAGCATGCGAAGGAGTTGAAGAAGAAGAAGTTGATAATCCAGTGAACTCCTCAACAAACTGCAAAACTTTCTCTCTCGCGGCATCTGTATTCCTCATCTCGAACCCCACCACACAACTTGTTGCGAAAGGCGATCCGGAGTCATCAGAAGAGAAAGCGTACTTTCTTCTTCGCATGTTGTTGGTCGTAGAAAACATGATGGAAAGCCCGGCTCCTCCTCCTCCCTGCAATAGTGATTTTGACGACCGGTGATGTGCGTGTGGTGGTGTATGCAAATCCATGTCCTTCGTGGCCATGGCTGTCTTGCTGCTGGTTGCATTCTGGATATGCCATGTGGTAGGAGGAGAGCTCGAATAGATAGCCATGGATACTACCATATGGATACCACCAAGACACATCCTCGCAAGTTCCAATTGGAGCACGCACAATACCCGCTCTGCAGCAGCCTCTGCTGAACTGCGTTGTTCTGTGATGCGGCTGTTGCCCACGCTCCCCTCCCCCACTGGGGTTTCTCTGAACTGCGTTGCACAAAAACGATCCCGCAAAATGACGCCCGTTCCGCTGAAAACCTTCCAAAGCTCGCAAAACAAATCACAATTCTCAACAATAGTACACTCGAGCTCCAAATTACACCTATCTCGCTGCTCCCAATTTTGTTAGCATCTTCTCTTCACGGATCAGATCGACTTGTAGTAGTAGAGTCGTCCCCACTCATCATCAAGACAGCGATCCATATTGACGTCAAGGGCAATCTTCCTCCTCCAGAGCAGATCAAGGAAAACAGATTGCCGCTTCCACACCCCCACAAGAAGCAAAAACAAGATAGAAACCAATGCACAGCGAGGGAGAGAGAGAGAGAGAATCGAAGTAATGAGAGCTTGGAGCCGAATCACTGCGATCGTTCCTTCTTCTTCTTCGTCCTCTTCTTCTTCTTCTTCACGCGTAGGTATCGTGTTAGTTGAAGAGTCCAATGTTTTTCCTGCACTTGTCTTTTTCGGGGCTGCCTCGCGCAAGTTGCACGTCTCTCCAAAACACCCGACAAGGGCTAGCTTAGGAGGCGCAGCGGGGCAAGATCCCCAAGATCCCCGGAGGTGGAACCAAACAGATTCCGCCGTGGAGGCCGGGGGGCCGCCAAAACACAAACCAAAACAACACGCTCACAGGCTCCACCGTGCGACTACGTACTTCGAACGGCGTGCCACGCAGTTGACATTCGTGTCGCTTGTCATGTCGCGTGTTTGACGATTGACTGCACAGTCCCGGTGGCCGCGCGCACGCACATTTGGGGGGCGGAGTAATTGGAACACAGTCCACCACAGTTGGTTTTTTTTTTTTTTTTTTTGGGCCCAATTTTGTGATGTTGCCACACTGGTGATCATCCACAAGGAGATTTGGCTATAGACCAGGTATGAAATTAGAAATTTACTAAAATCCTTTTATATATTGGGTACTTTCTTGAACAATATGTAGAAATATGGCTATTTTTTATGAAATATTTTTTCTATTTTTTCCATTATAAGAAAGAAAAATATTTGACAGAATTAAAAAAAAAGAAAATCTCCAAAAAAAACCGCTGATGCCCATGGTCCGGAAGTCTTGTTTTGGCTGACTCAATATATATACATATAATATTAAATGGAAAATTTTAAATTCATACCTTTTTTGGTTAAATTCACACCCTGGTCGTGCTTGTCTTGTTCTTAGAGCCTGCAGGTCTGTCGCGTTTATTGACCACGACGCGAAGAAAGGGTGTGAATTTAACCGAAAAAGGTGTGAATTTAAAATTTTCCTATTAAATGCGCTAAAATCTAGTGCTTTTTGAGATTTTCAATGGCAAAAATTTCGATCAAAATTTTAAGAAAAATAGTCAGATTTGTTATACATGGTTCAAGTAAGGAAGCCAAAACTAAATATACAAGGATTTAAAAAAATTTCTACTTTCGAAATTAGCTTGTAACCAAATTTGGCTAAATCTTCCTGCGAATCATCGCCACTTTGGCTACATCAAAAAATCGACCCCCCGCCAAAAAAAAAAGAAAAAAAAAGCACCTTAACCCGCCGAGGAATGTGTGAATCAATGGTCGTGGTATTGATCAATCGTCGCACAGACTGACCAACGCCTTCTCGACACCAACCGGAGACTGCGACAATCACGCAGCATGGTACGACGAGCGAGGGAGCGAGCGTTGGAACACAAATTCTGTGCGGGCGCGTAGCATGCGGAACCGGGGTGCCGATGAAAACATGAACTTTTTGCGACGCCTGTAGACTTATTAGACTGACTGGGTAGAAGTCCTGGGCTGCGTGCCTGCCTCCGTGGTGGGTTTGTCGGATTTTGGTCACTGTATGCTGTGCGCACTGTGGTGCAGACTCGTGTCGTTGTCTTGATTGTCGCTCGCACATGCTGTGTCAGCTTGACGAACACTGTACACCCAGAATCGACTGAAATGAAGACAGGTTCACCTTATTCCAACGGAGGAAGTTCAATGGACTTCGTGCGTGTGGAGCCTGAAGCAACCAACTTCTCTCTCTCTATCTCTCTCTCGTCCTAGGTGATTCCAGCCTTCCCTAGGTAACTAGGAGGGTTGGGCGGTTCTTTAAATTTCCCAAAGGAGCCATATCCAGTATTACTTGCCTATGAAAGGAACGTGACATTTCCAAATTTTCAAAAAAATTATTAGGTT
>Ga0116228_10003298_pt1 | contig 14148 bp, 8 predicted proteins | sample S1TSphfallax_2_FD_89694 | JGI IMG/M metagenome (GOLD analysis project Ga0116228, IMG submission 89694) | Host-associated microbial communities from peat moss isolated from Minnesota, USA - S1T2_Fc - Sphagnum fallax MG | ecosystem: Host-associated > Plants > Peat moss > Unclassified | place: USA... | reverse complement strand
GGGGGGGGGGGTGGGGGGAGGGTTTTTTTTCATTTTTCTTTGGTTCCCAATGTGTTCCCCAACATAATATTACAATGTGTTCTTTTTCACTTCCACCTATTAAAACCCTTAGAACCCCACCCCCACCCCTTCCCCCCCTCCACGAAAAAAATAAAAATCATGACCAGATGTTCCACATGGAACGGGCAATGACTGGAAGAATCTTCCAAGCACTACCCAATTTTTGTCCACATAGACAGACAGACACACATGTCCAAGAAGGCACGTTGAACACGAAAACCACACCTTGTTCACACGGATTCAAAATATACCGTCCCGGACAGACTGACATACTTACTGAATTAATATATAAGATGTGTACAACATAAGGCTTGGTTGCAACAACTCTTATGAAACACAAGAGTTATTTATAAAGTCATGTTTTATTTGGCCCAATGTTTTTTCTTCTAGCGAATTGGGGCAAAATTTTACCCTTAGCTAGAAAAACACAACCACCACAAGAGGAGTTTATAGCTCCAAATCGCCAAACATTGTTATTGAATGAGGTTTAAGGTGTTAGGTTGCATCTAGTGACAAAGGAATTTTTGCCGAATTTGTATTACATAGAGCAATTTTTTTGCTATTTTTCTAGTATTTTGACAATTTAAAAAAATATTTTCACCATTAAGGCTAAACCTTTTATGGGATCATTGCCACTCATGTTAAATCTCTTGTGGGATGATTGCCACCTATGCCACATTAAAAAAATGGAAAAAAAACATTGGTTGGGCTTGAGTTGCACCCTTCATTTGATGTTTCATCCCCTCCTAGGTATTGTCCACAAAGTCATGAAATAATATTAAATAAGGGTATGAAATATTGAGATTCATGATTAAATGCACCAAGTTTGAAAACATTTATAACTATAATACACATAATAACAATAATGATGGTTGAAAGCATTTAAAAAAAGAAAGTACAAGGCAAACTTAGTTTAACACCAAATCTGATGTTAAATTAAGTATCATGCATTCTTGAAGGCTAGTGTATTTTTTTTTCTATTTTTTGAAATGGCATTTCCTATGTGACCAAACAGGGGGGTTGATGCACTCCCAACTCCTTGAAAGACTCAAATGTGAGTCCAAGTAGAAAACAACGGAAGAAGGAGGAATCAGGGCACGCTCTTTAACTCACAGCACTTTCAGGGGTAGAGGGGTGTGCTAGAGCTCCGAGATGGGACTAGGAAGAGTTGACAAGTTTCATTCACTCACACATGCCTGCACAAAACCCACATAAGGTAGTTAGTGCGTAGTTGGAGCACTTTTGGTGTTAAGATGAACCACGGGCAACACATACACACAAGACTCACCATGGCCCAGACTTGGGGGAAACCACCACCTTCCCTCTTATAATATACTTTGCACCTCTCCATGGGGCCCACATCCAAATGGCTTTTTGTCCTGGGACTCCCAAGTGGGAGTCCCGAAATCGCCAAGGTTGGGACTCCCGCGACTTTGGGGCGCCATAATTTTGCATGCAAACCTCGGATGGAAATGAAGTCTAAAGCAAAGTTGTAGCCCTCGTCAAGAGCTTTCCAACGGTATGTTTCACACTATTTGTAGACAAGTAAATCGGGTCGATTCCTGACTTTTTTTGGTCGGGAGTCAAACTGGCAATTTGACTCCCGGCCCTCCTTTTAGCCATTACTTGTGTTTCAGATGTCCAAATGAGCAATGCGAGCCCATTTTAAACATTTAAGTTCCAAGGGCTATCCAATGATATAAAGAATGTCATAAGCCATTGAGTTTTGACCCTTGAAATCGTTCTCTGAAATTTCGGGAGTCCACTGGGACTCCATCTCCCAAAGTGGGAGTTGCCTTGGGAGTGTGAAGGTTCACTCCCTCACATTTTCCTACACTCCCGGGAGCATGTGATGTGACTCCCGGGCTTTCTTTTGGCCCGCACCCTTGCAACCCCTTTTGCTTTAATCGCGAACCCAAAGTTAGGGTTACGACAAGGGTTCCAATGTTGTCGTTGTTTGATTTTACGAATAACTTTACTATCAAAAAATCTTGTAAAAAAAATGGTGAACAAGCATCAGGTATACAATATGGCATTTGTAAAAAACTTCATGGCTTGTTAATATGAAATTTTAATCATCTCATCATTTTCATTCATCTTCTTCAATTTTGGTTTTGGGATTAAGTGGCATTTCAATGGCTTTGTAATCTTGCATGCAAACAAGCTTAAGGATAGATCCTTGAGATATTTGATTTTGTTCAATTTCTCTCCATTTCCATGCTTAAGAAGAAATTGTAACCTCCAAGATCCAATTTCATTTCAAATTTTTGACAATGCTCCTCCTTCACTTGCATAAACTTGTTTCAATCATTACACATCAAGATGAAATCATCTACATAAATAACAATGAAGAACTTGACATCTTTCACTTACGCAAAATACATATTAAAATTCACATCACTTGTTAGAGATCCAATGTTTTTCAAAATTGCATCAAACTTTTGGTTCCACATTCTTGAAGATTATTTTAGGCCATACAAGGATTTGTGAAGCTTACACATAAGATGTTTGCTTCCTTCTTGTATGAATCGTTGGGGTTATTGCATGTAAATCTCCTCTTCAATAAACTTGCATTTAAAAATGTAGTCTTGATGTCCATTTGATGGATCTTCATGTTTTCAATTGTCGCAAATGCAAGGATACAATGTATTAACATAAACTTTGCAACTTATGCAGAGGTTTTGTTGTAATGTATTCCATATGTTTGGGTGAAGCCTATTGTCATGGGCCTTGCCTTGCAATGCTCCACTTTTCCATTCACACCATGTTTGATCTTGAACACCCATTTGCAAAAAACAAGTTTCCTACCTTTGGGAAGTGACACTAACATCCAAATGTTGTTGGCAAAAAATTATTGTATTGTTCTTGCATAATAATCTTTCTTTTTTTTTTGCATTTTCACTCTTGAACTTCTTCCACATTCTGGGGTTTTAAAAAAAAAGTTATGGTGGCATGTCCACCTCTTTGGTGGCAATCCACCAATCATGAAGCCTTTCATTAGATTGTCTTTGTAGCCTTTATTTTGTCCATCTTGTTATGGTTCATTCAATCCATCATCTCGCGATGGAAGAAACTTTTCTTCCCAAAAAAACTTGATGTGGACATGCGTTTTGTTGATGTCTCATTCAAGGATCTATGGTTATCAAACTTGACCATTCATTTTTAATTTCTTCATTCATGATTTCATCTACAACATGTTCTATTTCCTATAAATGACTAACATAAACATCTTCTATTTGATTCCCTCCTTCAAGAAACACAATGTTTTGACTCTTGATGATTTTTTTGGTTTCTACCACATCAAGTGATATGTTTTGGTCCTTTCACAATCCCTTAAAAAGACACAAGGTATGGATTTGGACTCTACTTGCTTCTTTTCTAATTTAAAATGCAAAGATGGGTTTTGCAACACAAGATTATCAAATGAAACACATTGAATTTCCTACATTTGATCCATGCCTCTTGTGGGGTTTTTGAATCACAAGCTTTGGTTGAGCATCAATTTTTGATCTAAATCATTATGTTCAATACTTTTGTCCAAAATTCCAAGTCAAGTTTTTACACAATAATCATGCTTTTAGTGCATTCCATAATTGTTCTATTGGTTTTTTCCACAATGCCATATGGTTGTGCTGAATATGGAACATTTATTTGTTGTTGGATCCAAATTCACTCAAGAAGGCATCAAACTTTTTGGAAATATGTATTTTTTAATCTTCATGTCTATTTTGTTCTCCACCAACACATTGTATCTTTAGAATATTTCAAACACCTATCCTTTGGCTTTCAAAAGATAAAAAGTGGGTCTTTTTGAAAAATGTGACAAAATATCATGTTCCACCGTGGATTAGTTTAAACCTACCTACCTAGGCCTAAGCCTACCTTCCTACCTACCTACTTGTTTAATTTTTCTAAATGGGCTTTTTAAATTGCCATGTGTCACCATATAATTGGTCTTCACAATGGACATGTGTGAAAATTTGATTCACACTTTACTGGATGGTTCAAATAATTTATTAATAATGATGAATATTGAAATAAGGTTCAAATGTCATGTCACTAGTAAGAAAATGCCAATTTGTGATTCCAATTTGTGATTAAAAAACAATCACAATGAACTTTGCAACTAAAAAAATCTTTGGTTACATAAATAAAATTACATTGAACCTTTAGTTGCAAATGATAATTTAATGTGATGTCAACACATTTTTCATAGATGAAGTATATAATCAATGTATACACTTCCATGCTTTGATTAACATATAACATTTGCAAGTACCATTTTTTTACAATTAGTAAATATCCCTATCACTAATTGCCATTTGTCAACATAATAAATTTTTGGGCAAATTTTTATTATTATTGAAATATTAATCTAAGCCATAGATTTCAACACCTTGTCCAATCAAATTTTCTTTTTAGAAAAACTTGGAATTTTTAATAAATGATTTTATATAATATATAAGGAAGAGAAATTAACATGGTCAAATTTCAACATTTTCATAATAATACTTGGACAAAGGAAATTTTGACACATGGCATGATACAAAATTACCATGTGGCATATTGATTGAATTTTGGAATAAATAAATACTTACATAGGTAGGTAGGTAGGTAAAAATATGTGCATAAAAAATCCCTACATACTTAGGATACATACTTACCAAGGTTATTTATTTAATTATTTACCCACCTACCTATTAAGTGAGAAGGTAGGTAAATAAGTAGGAAAGTAAAAAGGTAGGTGAATTAAAAAGTAACCATGTAAATACTTTTATTTTATTTTATGCTTTGCTTTTAAGGTTAAATTTTTTTAAGTTCATCCCAAATACATGATTTTTAATGTGAAATAAAAAGAAGGCACCTTTTTATATACTTTGTAAGATGAAATTAGAAAAAATATATATATGGGTTAAACCTTTTAGTTGCACCTTAGTTGAAAATTTAGTTGTAATTTAAAATGATTTTCCCACAAGTTTTGTGTTTGTTTTTAATTTTGTAAATTACACAATTAAATAGGTAAGAAATAAATAACTAGTTTACTAACTAATTAATTAGCTAGTAATTAATTATCTACCCACCCATCCAGCCACCCACTTACAAAATTACTTACTAGATTTTCTTTAGACTTATTTTAATAGTTTTAAAAATAACATCAATCATTATTATTTCATGGTTTCCAATAGTTAATCAATTGGTTCATAGTAATAACTCAAATTATATATATATTTTAAAAATCACAATTTAATCATTTTTTTACTGTATCTAATTATATGAAATTTATTTATAAATATTTTTATAAAAAATTCAATAACTTAGATAAAACTATTATTTTTACCTCTGAGAGTAAAAATGCTAGTGATCAATTAATTGAATATCTAAAAAATATAAATTTAATTAATTGATAATTAATAAATATTAAATTTAACTTATTAACTTAATCAGTTTTAGTAAACCATTAATATTAAATAAATAATTTAACTCATGAATCATTAATTATGTTTTATTTTACAACTCATTACGTAGTAACTAATTTGTTTCTATTAGCTAGTAACTGTAATTCTTGATTAATAAATATTAACTATGACAGAATTTAATCAATATTAATAAATTAATTATTAATTTATAATTAAGTAATATTAACTGATGAATTATATTTATATATGAGTATATGATGAATTATTTTATTTTATTAGATAAATATTTGATAAGCCTTAATTAATCACTAATAGTAACTAGAAAATTTAATTTGTGAAGAATTTATTAATTATTATTCATTGGTTGACTAAATATTATACATTAATTAATTAATTTTTGAAAAAAATACATTGATAAATATTAAATATAGATTATTTATTTACAAAATTTTTGACTTTATAAAAATAATTAAATTTTAATGAACTAAGTATTATTCCATTTTTAATTTAGTGAATTAATTATTATATCAATTTATGCCTTAACATTAATTAATCAATGAAAAGTTTTGAAATAAATTAATAAATAATAATTGATTACTTAATTAGTTGGTATTAGTTAAAATATGATTAAATGATTAAGTAAAGTGGTTTAGTTCATACTTTGTATTAAGTAATAAATTATTTGATAATAATAATTTATCAATAATTAATGATCATTTTAATACAATGTATATCATATTAGTTTGACCCCACTACTATAATTTAATCATACATTAATAAAAGTGGTATATTTAAGTGAATCATACAAAATGAAAATGATTTTTTTCAATCCAAAAATATGTCCATAATATGGGCAAATATATGTTTAATATACCTTGAATAAAATCTATATAATATATTCTTAATGTGTTCACAAACCCTAATGTACATTAAATGTATGAACACATCATAATAAGTAACAAAATTGCAACTAATTTTGCAATTAAAGGAACATAGCTTATTCTCAGATGAAAAATTCATGAGGCTAGTCAATATGGAAGGATGTGTAATTTAATAGTCGCACCGTAGTTGCAAGAATAGTCATATATTTAAAAAGATGATGACTAGTTGTAAAAATGATAAAATAAAGTAAAAAATGATAAATAATTGCATGTAATCACATGTAGTTGCAAATTTAATCGTTACATATTACAAGATTTCTTGTAGTGTGTTGTGCCATACAATTGATCTTCAAAAGGTCATTATTGTAATTGCACTTTAGTTGCATTGGCCACCCCCATAAAATAATACATATGGATAAAGTATAAATCCATACCATATATTGTCCACATAGATATTATTGCATGCAACCATTGGTCGCGTACAATTTATTTTATATAACTATGGGGTCTAGTAGTTGCATTTGTCACATGCTATTGAAAATTACTTACATACAACAATTGCAAACGACAATTCTTCTTTTAGTTTTACTTGCACTAGGATCATTCTATCCTTCCCTAACAAACAAATCTAAACATATTCTAGCTTTGTACATCCTAATCCATGTACTTTTATGGTTTCAATTTGCTTACATTCATTAGCATAAGGTTAGACTCAAACTTGTTTATGTCCAAACATGTGGATGGAAAAACTTGTTCAAATTGAACATTTTCCATGTTATAAAAAAGATCTTGAAATTTAGATATCAAAAGTGAGTTCACATTTTCTATTTGGATATCTAGAATTCAAGTTATGGCAAAAGAATGAATTGGAATCGCATTAGTGATTTGACTGATTCTTGACCACTAAAAGCCAAAAAATAAAGGTCAAATGGCCTATAAATTGAGTATGTAATAAAACATTGGAGAGATTTCTTCAAGTACTACAACATTTCCCTTTTAAGTTCCTTAATAAAAAAGATTGTGCAAGAATTATGAACTTGCAAAGTTGCAAACTCATAACTTCGTAGTTGGGAATTTTGATCATTTCGATGTAGTCTCCACCACCAATCACCTATCATATTACAAGGAGGCAAAGGCACCTCCTTCCAAGGCTTTGGGCCATTTGAATCAAATGAATTTGAATTGCCCATGATTAAGTCCTAGCACAATTGGTTCCAACTTGTGCTAACCCAACTTATTTATTGGTTTATGCAAGTATGTTCATAAGCTTACACTAGCACTCTCATCCCCTTTGACCCCCAAATGCATGGAATAGGAAGCATGCCCTAGGTTACATTTTGCTACAATTCATTACAACAAAGCATGGTATTTTTTACTAGGGAGATTTGTGAAGTAAAACCCAAAAATGACACTAGCCACTTTGATCAAAATGCATGTTTGGACAAGTCAATTTCAACATTGTTACTTTTGACCAATGGTCTTTTTGACTAAACCTATAAAGCCTAGTTTGACTAGTCAAGTCAACCAAAGGTCTATTTGACCACTATTTTTTTTACCAAAGGATTATTTGACTAATAGTAATGTCAATTGTTAATATCGAAATGTACATTGTGTATAGGATACGTTTCAAAAGATTAATTTTTTTTCATCAAACCACAACATGAAATCAATTTTGCCACATGTCAAAAATTTATGGGAAATGTTTATGTCCATATTCAGTGTCATCTCCATGTGCCACATGTCACCACATTAAGGCATCTATTTAAGCAATGTTGCAACATCTTTGATCACCACATGGCATCATAATAATGCATCTTTCATTACCACGTGTCAACATATCTATCATCCTCCATCAACTCACCAAAGAACTATTCACAAGACATGGTGGTTTATTTGGTTCAATGGTTTAGTTGACCAAGTAGGGTGACTTATTTGACCAAACCTCATTCAATGGGTTTTTTGTTTAATTGGTCAATTTTAGTTGTCAATGATTTCATCTTTTTTTTTTCACTATGAAAAATAGGTGTTTTATAACTAGGGTTGTAGTTTAATTTTTGAGTTACAATGATCATTTGCAATTCATTGTATTTCTATACACATGTGTGCTATTGGGCAAGTTGCATGAGTTGCAAAAAATGCAATTCACCATATATACGATCACATTCTAATGCAACTCATTATAACTTAGTTGCAACTTTGTCGCAACAACTTTTTTTCAACTACTATGCAACTCCCTAATGATTACAACTATAATGTCATGTTAACCATGTGACCATAAAAAAAAATGCAACTGTGGAATATGTTACACATTGAATATTATTTTTGTTGTGAGCTTGAAAGGATCAATCAAAGTGACCTAATTTTCAGTTAATTTGCTCATTTCTTGTTCACAATATCCATATCCTTGACACTCTTGTTGAACACCGCCATACTTGAACTTGTACTTGTCTATAGGAAAAAAACTAAAAAGTATAGATGTAGAGTACCAAATAAAGGTTGGATACTACGCATCCTTGTTAATGGTTTTTTGTATTCGTCTTAAATTTAAGATTTCTTATCTTCTAAGTTTTCTAATTATGGTTTTAAGTCATATCAATAGGCTGCTTCAAATTAGTAGTTTGTAAAAATTAAATATAGATATTCCTCCCAAATGCAAAAAAGAAAATGAATTACATATTTTATAGCAAGTTGAATATCAAAGTTCTAAGTGAACTTGTTCATAAACCAAAAATGAAAACAAGAAATGATTCTTAAAAATTAAAAGAAGAAAGAAGTTCCAAAGTTTACAAGAAGTTCCAAAAGAAGATCTTTCACTATCCTCCAATCCTTTTATATATACCAAACATAACACAATTTTAAATTAAATAGTCATTAAACAATATAGCAAAACTTTAAATTTAAACTACAACAACTATTAGCCACAAGTTTAAACCAACCTCCTATTGTCAACAATTGGTTACTATAATAGACTAGTTACCAATTTATTTAACCCACTAGTTACCTTAACACATGTTACTAGTTATATTAATAGATTGATTCACTTAAGGTCTTGTTACCTAGTATTAATTGAACTAAATTTCAAAATCATATTACCCCATCGATTACCAATTGGTAAAAACCAATTATTTATATACATATTTGAAAAACTAAATTAACATTACCCCCCCTTGAAAACTAGATTTTGTCCTTGAAATCAATCACCTAAAACTACTTGTTTGACTCCTATAGTCAGATATTCAATAGGTTGTTCACATGTGGTATTAACATGTTTAGCTAAAATAACATGTTTAAATCCTAGTCTCTCATCAACATGTTTGTCCTTTAGTACTATATATGGAGTCATGAAAACCTTAAAAGAATGTGTGATAGTGTCAATCAAAGTAACCTTTGCACCTACCCCAATTTCTGGTATAATTAATGGTACATGTTTAGAAGTAACATGTTATTCCAACCCTTCTACTTGAATTCTAACAACTATAACAAGTACTTTCACAAATTTTATGGGCAAAGACAAAGTACAAGAAACGATGGCAAGATTTGCTCCTCCTATGATTGGTTTTGGTTCTTCAGTGGTAGTATAATGGGTTCAGTCCAAGAATAGTTGTTGCTTACACAAATGAGAATTTCTAGGAAATAATAACATGTACTTCAACTAATTTGCTAGTAAGCTAGTCATATGTATAGCCATCAAATTGTAACCAAAACTACAATTTAATTACATTTGGCAATATTAAGTTTGTAAGTGGTTTATTGCACTAATTAATGGTCAATATTTTTCATAATTGTTACGTTCACTATGTTATTCATTTATGAGTATAATTTGAACCTTATTTAATTATTCAATAATTTCAAATTATTGACATGGAAATTGAAGTAGCCTTTAACTTTATTTACATGATGCATTATAATGGGCTGTGAATTTTTTAACATTTTAAAAACTATCAACATTGTGCATGAATTGAACTATCAACTTTTAACATGTTGAACCATTACTTAATAGTTAAATTTTAAACTTGCCATAATTTAATAAAACACATGCAACAATTTAAAACTCCACATTTATATCATAATGAATTTATGATTTTTCCCACATTTATTCAATTATTAAAAATGAACCACTCACTTTTAATATATTCAAACCATTATTCACAAATTGTAATTTTCATTTATTATAATATATTAAACACATGTAGATCAATATTTTGCAATTATACTTGAACAATTTAGTGATTTTTTTCACATTTTTTGAACTATAAACATTTTTACCTAAGTCAAATCATCCACTTTGAGCTTATTGAAACCATTATTCAAATGTTGCATATTTCATTTACTAGTATATATGAAAATACACATAACAACATAATGTTTCATATTTATACTTGAATGGGTTAGTGATTTTTTTCACATTTTTTGAATTATTAACATTTGCACATGAGTTGAATCATTCACTTTGAATGTTGTTAAATCCACTATTCATGAGTTACATTTTGCACTCACCACAATCTTTTTAAATGAATGTATAAAATATTGGGAAATCTCGCATTTATAGTTGAAGGGGTTAGTGATTAGGTCAAAATGTTCATGCATGTTTTGTATGCATGTAGACCTCTAAATCATTTTTTTTTTCATGTATTGAATTTTGTACATTTATGTAAATTAGAAAAAAATTCCTTTAAAATGAAATAAAATCATGGATAATTTATTATTATCAATGTTCATGATGCCACACCAAATCAATTGCAAAGATAATCCTTAATTTTTCCCCATTTTTTTTTGGTGTATGAAAAAAATCCAATTAAAAAATGATTAAAAATTTAAATTTACAAATATTATTATTATTATGAAATATTATCAGTATTTTATACCTTTTTTTAAAAAAAACATGGTTTATCAACTTATGTAAACTTGTTTTGTTTCAAGTTATGTTTAAATATTAAAAGATGTTTTTTTTCATTTAAAAACAAATACATTAAATATAAATGGCGATAATAAATATGAGATCAAATTTTTAGAATTTTAATTTAAAAAAAATCTTCTTCAAGGTCATCCATAATAAAATTTAGCCAGGTTTTCACTATAAAACCATATATGGAGGTACAAATTTGTTAAAATATTTTTATATTTTGGTTACAAGTCCGAGAACCCATTGTTGAATTATATCATTTTAAAAATATTTAAAATATTAAAAATTCAAAAATATTTTGCTGATGTTGATGGCATTTTTTATGTTTGCAAACTGGTGGAAATTCATCACACAAAAAATCAGTTACATCATTAATATTTATTTAAAATTTTGAAAAACATTGCATAAGATTTATAATGATTTCAAAGATTAAACTTATAAATTTTCAAAAAAAATGATATTAAATTTTCCTATATGTTTAATGTTAGAATAATTGAAATTGCTTTTTAAATCTTTACTCATTAGGAGTAATTTGTTTTTTTTGAAATTTGAGATTTCAATTTTTTGACAATTGTTTTTGTTTTTTACAATTTTTTTTGAATTTGCACTACGTTTTCAATTATTTTCCCAACAAGAATTGCCATGTTACGAAAATTTGAAACCAAAAAAATATGTTAGTTGTGAGGGGGGATGGGATCCAACTATTTAAACCAATAATTTCACCAAATAATTTTATTTATTTTAAAAAGGAAATAATTATTAAATATATTATTACATCATTAAAAATAATAACAATATGTTGTGATTTTTTTTCAAAGTTAGGCAATTAATTATTTATATTAGTGTATGATTCATCTTATTAAACAAATATGGTCTTAATAATTGAATGATTATATTGATTACTTAATTAATTTTTTTCTTAAAACCAATTTTTGCCAATTTAAGAAGGCAATAACATTACAAAAGAATTTTTTTCATCAAATTTAAAATATATTCTGTTAAATTTTTACAATAAAAATATAGTAAGGAACCATAATATTGAAAGATTTAAACAAGCTTCTAAGTACACAATTTGTTTATAACCAAATGTGGTAATTATTTTATGGATGATTACCATTTTAGCAACATTGCAAAAAAATAAAATTTATTTTCCCTAATGATATTGGGGGAAATAAAAACTTGCAATTTCACAAAAATTGGACATATTTTATGTTAAAAATAAGATTGTAAAAGATTTAATGAATGCATTTTTGTAATGACATTGAGTTTACAAATAGTTTAGGTCAATTGAAACAAAAATAAAATGGTAGATTTATTCATGACATGTAATTTCAAGTTATTTTTTAACCTTTAAATTTATTTAATTATTTTTAATAAATAATAATTAAAAAATATTACAAGTCATTAACCCATTGTAGAATTATATCTTTTAAAAAAATTAAAATTGTAAAATTTTTTAACTAAAAAATATACTTTGAAGATTAAAAAACCCTTTGTTAATGTTGATTGCCTTTTTATGTTTGCAAAATGGTGAAAATTCACCACAAAAAGAACCTTTGGTTCCATCATTAATTTATTTATCAAAAACATTGGATAAGGTTTATGATGATTTCAAAGATTGGGCTTCAATGTTTTCAAATAAATTTGATGTTGGAATTGTTTATGTGTTTGAGGTTGGAATTATTGTAATTAATTTTAAATTTTTACTTATTAAAACTTTTTTTTTCAAGTTTTTGATCCTAATTTTTTGGCAAGTTTTTGTTGTTTACATTTTCCCTTGAATTTGCACTATTTTTTCCCAACAAAATTTGCCAAGGTAAGAAAATTTGAAACCAAAAATACATGCCGGTTGGGGGGAGGGGGGCTTAATCCAACTATTCAAACCCAGATTTTCACCAAATTAAATTGTGTCTCTTTTCACAAATGTAAATGTATTCTTACATCATTAAAAAATAGTTGTGATTTTTTTCAAAGTTGCATAATTAATCATTAGTATTAATGCATGACTAATCTTGTTAAACAAATATGGTCTTGATAATTAAATGGCTATATTTACTAAATTAATGTTTCTTCTTATGATCAATTTCTACCAAATTAAGGGGGCAACAACATCAAAATAAAATAAAATTGAAAGAAATTTTTTTCGGGCCAAATTTGAATATAATATATATTTAAAATAAAATATCGTAAATAATCATAATATTGAAAGATTTAAACAAGTTTCCAACTACACAACTTGTCTCTAAACAAATGTGGCAATCTTCTTATGGATGATTACCATTTTAACAACATTATAAAAATAATTAGATAAATTTTCACCTAATCATATTGGGGAAAATAAGAATTTTCAATTCTTCAAAAAATGAACATATTTTTTGTAATTAAAAAATTTAATGAATGCACTTTTGAATTCACATTGAATTTACAAAGATTTTAGGTCAATTTAAACAAATATATATTTTTTGATTTATTCATGAAATGTTATTTTAAGTTGGTTTTTTTGCATTGTAAATTTAATTTTTGTAAATTATGATATTTTTTCGAATACATTATTTAATAAGTTTCAAAATCATCTTTTCATTTGTAGCATTTGAATACATTTTGCAAAAAAAATGTATGTTAAAGTTTGAATTTCCTAAACATTTTCATGCCAAACATGATAAACTTAAACTTTTTCATTTTTATGCATAAAGCATTGAATTGGTTGGGTGGTTAAATCCTTAGTGTAAATCCATGAGGACTTGGGTTCAATCCTTGATGCATGCATGTTTAAATGTGTTTTGTACAAATGTAATTTACAAAACATATACATCATGGTGAATATCCAAACATGCACATCATGTTCAAATGGTGTTAGAAAAAAGACCCTAAACCATACAACTAACAT
>Ga0116228_10003297_pt1 | contig 14151 bp, 9 predicted proteins | sample S1TSphfallax_2_FD_89694 | JGI IMG/M metagenome (GOLD analysis project Ga0116228, IMG submission 89694) | Host-associated microbial communities from peat moss isolated from Minnesota, USA - S1T2_Fc - Sphagnum fallax MG | ecosystem: Host-associated > Plants > Peat moss > Unclassified | place: USA... | reverse complement strand
GTCACAAATGAAAGACATAGTTGCATATCCTTGATTTCATCTCCATTTAAATGACCATAATCTAATTTGATGATGAATAGTCCTTCAACTTGTTTGTCATCATGCCATCAAATTTGCCCAAGTTACATGCAAGATTTTTTCCCCCTTTTCCCAAATCTTCTCCAATATTGTTTAAATTTGTAATAACTAGGAACCTCGGACCATGTGAACAAAAGGTTTGAGGATGCACCTTCTTTACACGACATGGTCAAAAATATGAACAAACCTAATAAGACTAGTATCGCAAGCTTTTGATGTTTACAAGTTAAAAAGTAATGTGCAAAGTGGGAGCATTTTTGACACCAATGTACATTTACAACCCTTTCCTTTTTGTTCAACTTTTTCATATGTGTCCTATTCCATATGAAATATAATGTTGTGGAGCAAATAATGATTGCTATTAAAAAATTCCCATGACATTGGCCCATTGCACCATAAAGAACATTTGTTCATTGGGTCCTAAAAATTTGAAGAGAGTCTTATCAGTTTTCTCACATTTGAGTACAAGATTGAATGTTAGTTCAATGCATTGCAGGTGACAAATGAACAATCTCTTATGGGTGGGCTAAAAGTTCACAAATGAAAAAGTTTATCACATAATTGATCCCAAGGTCTTATACACATGCCTTACTAGATGATTATGTCCATAAAAAGAGTTTTTAAAGATCATAAACTAATGTCTTGACAATGCTAACACATACATTGCTCCCAATAATGTGTTTTTTGCAATGTATCAATATTAGAATTGTAATTTAACATATAAACACTTTAGCTATATATTGCAATTGGGGTTATCATGCTTATTGTTTTCCTTTGATCAAGGACTGGACACTCAACATTTCCAATCACATTCTAAATGTTCCTCCAATCCAGAATGGAATTGAATGATAATGTTCCATGCTTCTACTCATTTGAGTAACAAACAATTTTGTTTCTTTCTACTATGGGAAAAAACCAAAACCCAAAGGGCATGAAGAGATAGGATGCCACCTTATCATGACACCTACTCATTTTCTTGTATGATAAGATGTGTGTTTGGACTTGACTATACTAGTGTCATCAATATTTTATGCCATTATGTTTTACCGTGTAACCAACTCATACTACAAGTGGGAAGATTTGCATGTTGCAGTATCCTACAATCATACAGACTAATCATATTGCAAACAATTCTTAGCGATTGTATTGCAACTCTAATTCTTAGTGATTGTATTGCAAGTGTGATTTGGAATCAAAACCCATCACAATTAGTTCATGTCAAATTGGTCAACAAGGTGTGAGCAGCACAAGATGAGAAGCACCCAAGGAATTGCTCCAAAAGGAATTCATACAACTAACTGTGTGTTATACAACTGCAAGTGGCTAGTTTTTCCAAACCCGTAAACCAGATAATGTCAAGATAATGCACATAACTTTAGGAGAAAGGCACCTGAGATGCTTCATGTATTGTTGCTGCACCAAGTGTAGTTATTTCCATTGCAAACATGCAATCATTCCTTGCTTAAAAAAACTGACGACTTCTTCATCATCAAAAAACATCACCCAAAATGTGATGGCCCCAAAACTTTCTAGTGATCAACTGATACATAACAAAGCCTTATTCATCGTGCTTTCCACCTAAACCGAATAGAGAATCTAAATTGTTGGGACATTGCAAGAATCCAACTCTCGACCCTCTTGCACCCTCAGAAAGAATCATACCTTTAGACCAAATGCCCACACATGTTCCACAGTTTGCAGAAAAATTGTATCTAGATTGAGACCTCTGGTGCTTCTGTTTCACATTTCAGAGAATGGCGTTGGAAACAAATGACTGAGGGATTTGTTGTGAGTTTTACAAAGAGTGACTAAAATGCGTGTATTGCTGCAATGTATTTGATTCTGAAGTTTCTGCAGCTACTGAGAGTTCCAGCACTGCTATTCATTGTTTTTCACAGGAATGAATTTTTTTATGTAGCCTAAGTGGCAATCATTCATAGGAAGATGTAGAAAAAAATGGCAATCGTCCCTAGGAAGATTTAGCCAAATCTGGCTATAAACCAGATATGAAGTACAAAATTTTAATCAACATTTTATATTTACTGCTACACACGGAAAACCAAATATAAAAATCTGACAACTTTTTACTTCTTTTTCTGGCTTCTGAAGATTTAAAAAATTTTAATTTAGTTTTTTGGCGAAGTTTTGCCTTAAAACAAAAGGCTGCTGCTATCATTGTTGTTGCTTTATTCACACTGACAAGATAGGAAAATGCAAAGAGGTCTGGTACATAGGGTGCAACCTGGGTATAAAAAACTGGTTCAGAAAATTGGATTTGAATCCAGATCTTGAATCACCTGTTTTGAAAACCCAGAATTTGAACTCAGGTTATTATCCTTGTAAAACAGTTTTAAGTTCTTTAAAAGTATAAACACCAATGCCTTTTAAAAAATTGTAACAAAGCCCAAGTTCAAGTTTTCTGTTTACCCCCACAACATTTTGATGTCCATCACCAATTAGAATCACAACCCCTGGGAAGCAAAGAGGAAATTGGAATCCTAAGGTTGAGAGTTATAGCAATCAGAGTTTGATCTATAGACCCGTATTGATTAACCCACAAACCACATGGTTTGTTTTCAATACAGCCATCCTACAACATATCAAAAGGATAACAGAACTTGCATACATGTGTACATAAATACATACATACATACATATATATAGTAAGTGCTCAATTACAATGACAAAAAGGTCGTAAGACCACACATCCCAACTCTGTAATCACATTTCTCTCCATCAAAGGTAAAAGTGGAAGTGATGGCTCGACAAGAATCATCAAAGTTTCAAAGTCTGTTTCCTTGAAATCTAATGTAAGGTACCATGTCACTATTACCAAGATTGCCAAAAATCAGTTGAAATGTGGAAATGTTTGCACACTCTTTGCTGGATGGAGAGTCTCAGGGAAACAAGACTCAGTGCAGCAAACTCTTGCTTAGACAGAATATAGTAAAAACTACTAACCCCAAGTGACCCACTTGCTATCAATGAACTCATATGACCAGCAATCCATACAAAAGACATCCTGTCATTGATCCAGACATAGTCATCCTGTCATCCATGTCCAACTGATGAACACTTTGATCCAGGCTATGTCTGGTTGGGCAGGCAGGCTTACCTATTCCCATCAGAGGAAAAAAAGAATCCCCCTGTACAGAATCCATATGAGAAAAATCAGCCTCCATAGTCCCCATTTTGAAAGGCCTCTTCTGAATAGTAAGATGCAACAACTGCATGTCCTCCAAACATCCGACCATGAAGAGACGACTTAGCTTTCATAGAGCCAGATGTGTCAGAGTACTCAACAAATACCTGCCATGTTCAAGCAAGCTGGTTAACCAGTGCTCCAAAAAGTAGAAAGACAGATTCAGCCTACAATGGTAATTCCACTTATTGTAAATTTTGACACTAACTCTACCCTCATCATGCAATAATGTCACATGGACATTGAGTTTGGCTCACGTTTGAGGGTGGAGACCTGCTCAGGATCAAAACCATACTCTAACCTGGGGTTTTACAGTCCCACTGGTCTATGAAGCTTAGCTGAATGTTTTAGGGGGCTGAAGGCCTGATAAGACTTGATGTGATGGATCACCAAGCCATGTGCTGATCCAGCAAAGAATTTGAGAGACCAGATTCCTGAACACATGACTCAAATTTGAGTTCTGTAGGGACTACAGAATAAAAGTCTGCTCTCCAGACTGTTTTTGTAATAATACTAGATCCTTTGGATGTTCCTATGCTGAACAAAACAGCATTCACATGCAAGCTCCTAGGCATTTACATGACACACTCTTCGTCCATGGGTTTCATTGATAAAAGAGAGTTCACTCCAGACGTAGGAAGTACTAACTCATAGGTGATTGAATACATTCTTGCTGCTGAAAGGGAAGGTCCTCTGTTTGAAAGAATATCGGACTATTCAGGAGAAGAAATCCAAGGCAGCTGAATTGCCTCTTATGCGCATATTGCACAACTGTGTAGCATCTTTGCAGCATTCATGTTCATGGAAGAGAAAAGGGAGGTGAAAATGTAAGTGATGGACCTTGCCAATGCCAGGAACTTCATCACCAGTGGGTCCTGGTCTGGGAATAACAAGTTCCACAAGATTCCCTACATATGACAACAAGTTCATTAGGACCTCAGCCTTACAATGAGGCATCTTAGCATATTGTACTGACAAAGAAAGACCTCAGGTCAGACCATTGCAAATCTGATCCTCATAATCCATTACTTGTCAAAAGCCAGAATGTGTTCTACACAATTCCATGGGTAGACTGCCCCTGCCTTATTCTGCAACATCATGCAGGGCATATCTGCATGGTGCATCCGAGCCCAATCCTCAATGATGTGACTTGTCAGGGGTATACTTATGCACACTGGTCAAAGTTATGTGTATCTTTTAGGTACAAAAGAACTTACCAAACTTGCCACATTCCTCCCTCATGTCTTCTAGAATCTCCTTGTACTCTTCATCATCCTTCAGCTCATCTGCTGATACCACCTATCAAATTACCCGCCCAGATCAATTTCATTAGGTCCAGGGAAAACATGTATTCCTCAACTTGGAAAGCAAGTCACATATGTTCTATGTAAGACACCTTGGACAATTTCTTGCAGACTTACTTGAGTCAAGGCAATGACTTTTGTAGGTGTCTCAAGTGGATTGGAAAGGTCATTGCCCATGCCTGGTGTCATGCTAGCCATCAACCCCGGTGGAATCCCAGACATCATACCGAATCCACCAAGAGCCACTGCATTGGCCCCACTGGCTTGCAAAACCAGTTTCTGTGTTCCACATTCATTTCTGTTAACTCAATAGCCTTTAATAGAACAGGAATGTCTCAAAAACAAACACATCCATCCAGCAGACACTTCAAGAATTAATTTGGTCAGAAGCACTATAGATTGACTGCAGGAGAGTAAGTCACAGATCACCTGGATTGCCAAATGGTGCTGTGCCTGTGCAAATACATTCGCTTGATCTGGCTTTGGCTGCCCACTGCAATCCATCACAACTGTTAAGGACCCATTATTGGACCAGCACAAAACCTGATTGGATGATATTGCTCTTCAATCCTCTATATGCATGTCCAACCCTCTCACTAAATTCTTACAAAACAATGTAGTAGGAAAGGAGACTGCAGCCATCCTTCCTGACTATAGTGATAGACCATTTTGTCTTAAAAGTTGCACCTGTGTATGCAGGTGAGAGTAAGAGAGATCGTGCTGGTGAAAGAAATCAATTTTCTAGTTACACAACCAATCTCCATGAGTCCAACAGTCATTACAAAATCTGGTGGTAATGAACTGGATCATGGAGTATCCATATCATCATTTTGATCAGTGATGTGGATGGGAAAATGCTTGATTACTTACAAAAGCCCATGTAGCATTTGCCCATGGTAAATCATCTCTTACTTTGCCCTGAAGCGTTGCACAGGTAATATCCACAGAAGATAGTCCAGAAAAAAGGAGGCAGGAGATACACTGACACAAAACCAAAACACATACCTGGCAGATGCTCGACGGACACTTAGGGTCTTATCTCCCATCTTCAAACCATTAAGAGCAGCTATAGCAACATCCGTAACAGCAGGGTCCTGCCAGGAAAAGAACTTCACTACTTGGAAACAGCATTACAAAGATGGCAGGTGTAATCAACATCCTCAAGAAAAAATTTCATGAAAAGAAGTGAACTTGGAGCATTACCTGATAAACACAAAAACCATAACCTTTGGAATTCCCTGTATCACGGTCTTTGACAAGATCAAAACCACGCAATGGCCTGAGTCAAATAAGAAAATGGAAAAAAGGTTGATGAGTAAGTCACCCTAACAAGGATTGCCTTATCAGATATTTGACAGTGTCTAAACTCATCCAATACAAGGCAGAAAGTGGTCAAGTGACTGAAGGAAGAATCAGCCTCGAACAAGAAGGATGGCATAGTTACCCAAATGATTCGAGCAACTCTTTAATTTGAACTTCTGTCAAATAGTATGGCAGACCTCCAACAAAGACACGATCAGGTCCATCAGTTCCCCCAGCTGCACTACTGCCAAGACAAGAAAATGCATTAAGAACATGCTGCCATTAAGATGATTTCTATCTGCAGGAGAATATCAACATGATTCCAGATAGAAACTTGACAAAAGCATGAAAGGTAACCAAAACAATGTTGCATCTGTTTTGTTAAAACCAAAACAAACATAAAAAGAATGAGTCCATAACCTTGTGAGTGTGACTCACAAAGTATGATGAGTCCATCACCTTCATCATGATGGCAGAGACTAGCTGCCATTACTCCCCACTGACTTCATTGGCTCCTGAAAGTGGCTATAGATAAGTATGTAATAATCTGCTCCAAAATTCTGGGAAATGATTATAAGGAAATCTGTCTCATGGGTTCTTGTCACAGTTCTAGAACAAACTGGAAGACTCAGTCATGATGTGGGCTAGAACTCAAGAGGCATAGCTAATTTCAATAGTATCCTCAGTCAAGCTGCAACAAGCTTCTGAGGGTGAACTTCAATTCAGTTTTATCTTGCCCTGTATAAGAATCTAAGTCTAAGGCATAGAGAGGCCTACATAGAGGATAGTGATTGGGCCATCCTGTATGATGAACATATTCTTTAAACACACCACTGCTGACTACCTGGATGCAGTACACCCAATTTAAATCACTGGAAAAAAATAGCAAGTGATTGCAGAGAGAAGCTCCACAAAGACATGCAAGGCAAGCAAACAAATGCTGTATCAGTTCTTGTGAATATGAAACAAACACAACAATGAGTGCAGTTGTCACCTTCTGAGTGTCACTCACAAAGTATCAGGGCCATCACCTTATGATGAATGGCAGTGACTACTTGACATTACTCTAAAATAGTGGAATTACCCTTTCATTTTAATTCCCAGCGTCAGACACTTGACACCTACTGTTGGTAGTAGCTTTCTATCACACAAGATACTTGCACCCCATAAAGAACCTCTAAACCTCAAATTACAGTAACAGGGATGCCAAACAGCATATGGAAACTCCAGCATACCCAGGAGTTAGACCAACAGCTGCAAGATTGAGATGGGGGCTGGGTTGACTTGGACCAAGAGTAGCAGCCATGGATGGATTGTAATCACTGGGCCTCCTCACCCTTACAGAGACCCCCTGGAGAAAAAACACAACAAAGAGACAAATCTCCTCAAAATCAACAAGTTGCAAAGAATGTGGGCAAACAACAGCATTGCAGCAAGAGAAGCCACAAACAATAGGAAAGGGGCATGCAGAAACTAAACAATGCAGTACAAAGTCGAAAGGGATCACACTCTCTTATGCTTCAACTATATATTGTTCAAATGAAAGGCACCCACAGTAAAATTTTGAGACAGACTCAGTCTTCATCTGTTTCATGAATTACCTCAAAGATGATGCCATCAAGGGCCATGGCATTGCTGGCTTCTTCAACAGTTCTCATCTCCACAAATGCAAACTTCTTTTCTTGATTGATGTACACATTCACAACAGCATCACCTGTGCTAGCAAGGATGTGATTTAGAACTCACCTAAGGAACAAAATCTACAACAGGGAAAAACGTGTGCTAATCTGTCCTTCGCCACATATGATGCCAACAGAAGGCTGCATTGCCATAGCCCACGTTGACTCAATTGCTTCAGAAAAAAAATAGATCTTGTGTGCTAGACTGAATCAAATAAATTGCCTAAAGCAGGTCCCCAAATTGCAATGATCAGACTGCCAGTTTGTACAGAAAAGTAGTGAAGAAATCCATAAAAGAAAACCATACCTGGCCCAGCAGTATTTGCTCCAACAGCAGCCATCACCTGACTGAAATATGTGGCAATTGTCTGAAAATTAAGGTGTGTGAGTTTAGACATCAGGAATCACAATCACAATCCATGTCCACTATGCAGTTAGGCAAACAAGACAGTTGTAAACAGAGAGGTCACTCAAGGATGTCAAGCAGATCTGCCATGACATCAATATAAACAAAGTCACTTGGACTGACTCTTCCACTGCAACTGCATGAATTTAGGATATGCTAAGCCATGCATGTTTTAGTCAATAATCTTTGTTTATTTGACAAAGAATAAATGATACATACTGGATGATCAATCTCTCACTATTTGCCAAGAGAAGTGAATTGAAACACAGGTATCCTAGGCATCCTTAGATTGGAACCCTGAATGGTGTAATAATAGTAGCACCACCTGCAGATAATGTGTTTGACTGTCCTTAACAAAAAACAATAGAGGAAAACAGTGCAGGTTAAGAGATAAACTGAAGTATAGGGACCAGAGAAACCTCTGAACTCCTTAAGATTACACATGGAACCTTAATATCATGCCTCAAGAATTCAATGTGAGAATGAATTTTCACCTAGCTCTGTGACAACTTCGTTGCAGCATGGGAAATAATCAACAATCAAATTTCTTACTCTACTTCTTACTGCCCAAGAGATAGCACTCAGTTAATGGAAGATGACCCACTTGCTCATTTGCCACTGAAGGCAAGCCTCCAACATACACCCTCCGAGCATGCCTAGTAGCCTGCATGGTTCCACATCAGTGCATCAACATGTAGGGTCTTCAATATTGGCCAAAATGTGGAGGGATTCCCTGAGAAGAAAGAACACAATTATACAATATGAAAAATCCAAGAAAATAAGACAAAGGAAATTTGTGGGTGGGGAAATTAATCAACAATGGGTTTTTTGTAGTTCCCTATCATGATGACAGTCATCCTTGACAATCTACTTCTCATACATGGCCAATGCTATAAACCCCTATTTGTTACTTTCAATGAAAGTATTTGGGATCTGCTACTTGAGTACTACCTGTTGAGTCATTGCTAGTGCTGGGATTCCACCAAGGCCGCCAAACTGCACCATTAAATCCGAATTTCAGAAAACATTGCAGGGCAAAAAGGTCTGATCTCTGAGAGTCCCAACCAGATGATAGTTTTGAGATCATAATCAGTCATAGCCACATGTAAAAGCAACTATGGACCTGTGTGCCACTGAATGGGAACATCCCTGGAAAGACCCCTGGCATGGGTTGAGGCATCCCAGGAATTTGGCCTGCAGGCAGCAACACAGAGTTGGCATTGGCCACATTAGTTCAGGAACCAAAACTCAAGAGATAAGGAAAATATACACAAATACTGTAATTAGTCCAGTTTCTTATAATTGAAATCCACCAGAGCCTATCTACATGAACAAAAATCTATCCATTCTCTCATCTCCTTATGGCCCACTAAGCAATCATAACTTGCATATGGAGCTGAGTTCTAAGAGCAAGCTCCTTGCTGGATAATGTTGCCAACTAGTTGTCTCCTTTGTGTCCATATACTTTGTTTGTTGTTAATTAAGAAAGCCATAGATTAACATCAGATGGGCTTTCTAGGGTGGCTTGTCAGTGGAATGTTAGTCTCTTGCCCATGTGTACCTGCAAGTTGATTGCAACACCGTACAATCAATACTCATAGAACAAAGCTAGCTACCACTGGGAACCCTAATTATAGGTGTTCTAAGACTAGAGTTTGCCAATCCTGGATGATGATTGGGATGAAGGCATTGTGCTAGACCAAAAATGAGTCCATAACCCTATACCCTAGATCTTGATTCTGCTGCATTGAAGATGCACATCACTACCAAATACACAATAGTTAGTTCAGAATGGATGAAGATGGGCAAGGATCCACCAACACCAGGGTTGTTCATCACTTCTTTGTCCACCTGTCAATCCCTTGCAAGTACCCTGCGCGCATGGTGGATTCAGGGCACAGGCCTCGAATGATGCCTTTTCGCACCCATGAAGAACACAAAAACAACCACAAGCAACAAACAACAGGAAAACAACACGCACCACCAGCAAACATACTTCCTCAGTCCCAGTCCAAAGTAGGCATATTGACCCTAGCTAAACTGATAGTTCACAATTGAATCACAAGGATACTCTGGTGAGAAAGTAAATAAATGTGCAAATTATGTAGGGGCATAGACTTGTGTATGTAGGGATATCCAAAGCAAGGATACTGAGCTAAAATTCAGCTTTGCAATTCATACAGAACTGCAAGACCGAAATAATGTGAGATACTATTGGGGGTCAGAGATACACCTGCACTGTAATAATGTGAAACAGAAAGAATTGTGGATGTCAGAGGGGATGAAGATGTCTAATTTGAATTTCACTTGCTTGCCATGCAGTCTACGATAGCATTAAGTATATTCCAGCAACACAGGATTATCATTTCATTTTACTGCACCCAGTTCTCATTAATTATTATCAAGATATCTCAGGAATTCAAAAAAGCAGGCTAGATCTCTTGGTCACAGAGAACTTGTCATGAAGATTGTAGTTCCTTCAGAGATCTTTTTTTGAGAAAAACAATTGAGAAGATCAGAGATAGTACACACCAGTCACTGCACCAGGGACGACAACTGCACCTGGAGGTGCCATATCAAACCCACTCGTCCGTTTGCTGCAAGATGTTGATATAGATCTCAGTGTTCAAAGCTGAGCATAGGATCATGAAACATTTTCACTGACACCTCTATAAAGAAGATCAGACAGTGACATGGGAAAAAAAATTATTTCACCATCCTGCTTGACTGAGCAATCTAACAAAACAGCAGAAACAGAGGATCTTCTGTGGAATAGGACTTGAATTGTACTTTGCTAGACAGATAGCTAGCAGACCAATGGACAGGTGGACAGTGAAAGCAGCACACCTTCTCCGTTCAAGTGATTGTGATTCTGATGGGGACTGTGATCGAGAGCGATCACGGAATCGTCCAAGAGAGTTTGAATGGGATTGGTCCCTCCTATCTCGACCATGATCAGGATCCCGGCTCCACCTGCAACCAATGAAGAAACACTGTACATGAGCAACTGGAAAGGATCTTCGTTCCCCAATAACAAAGGAAATCCAACTGAGCTTGACAAGGAGTCCACCCAAACAGATGAGGGAGTTGATTGTATCTGTAAAACTGAACACAGAATAAATGGGCATAATTGTGCAGGAACTCTCATGATTATGAAGAATAAGAAATAAAGCCAAAAAAATATGAGAGTTGCTGGAATTCATCACCTCTCATGATCATAGCCTCGATGGCCTCCCCGGTCTCTGTCACCTCTGTCTCTATCTCGATCTCGATCATCCCTTGGACGATGGTCCCTGTCCCTGTCCCTGTCACCTCTATCTTTGTCTCGAGTCTTTTCTCTCTCTCTCTTTGGTTCATGAGAGGAATGCTGCACACACCAAACCCACCAAAACCAAATGAACAAATGAAGGAGCACCTAACAAACTCTCATACTTCCTACATTGTCTAGCAAAACCAGAACCACAGTATTCTTGAATTCTTGTCTTCATCACAGACCAGGATAGGCAGGAGATGGAATTGAACCTCATGCTTACAACTAGCTCAGCATCTTGGAAAAAGCCATCAAGCTGATTAGGCAGTGCACAATTTACACTGAAGCATGATCTCAAAAGAAGGGAGACTAGAGATTGAAAGAGTCAGAGAGACATAGCTAATCTGCTTGAGGGAAGGGACCAATAGAAAAACACTAAGTCCACTCTACTAAAGCACCAGACTTGGAGTACGATCAGGTGATGGAGACATCTACACAGAAATCTTTATAAAGTTGTTGATGTGGGAGGATAAAGTATCTCTGTATCAACTTTTCTTGACATCTCTGATCTCTAACTAATGATCTTTCCAACTACCTATGTACATGAAGGGATAGCAATGGCAACAAGTGAATGTGTCACAATGCAGAACTGGCCACACAATTGTTCTCGAAAGAAAAAGACAGTACAACCTTTTGTGTAACTAGACACAATCATCTAATAACTTGCACACACGAATTTCAAGAGAAGATTCAATACAACATTATGAGTATGTAAAAACCCTGGCCGTCCACACATAAATCGATGCTGCTATCCATTAAATCTTACAAAGACTCAAGACTATGCACTATCTTCACAGAGAGTTAGAATGGGGAAAAGAAAACCCATCTCACAAAACTAACACTGGAATTGAATAACATCACTTCTCCTTTGTATTCAGGGTGCAGAGTGTGGAGCAACAAAAGAAGGAGACCTAACAAAAAGCTTAAAAGCCAGATGTCAGTTCATCATACTGCCTGATTGAAGGAGAGAATGGTAAAGCACTGGATGCAGCAAATTTGCTATGAATCGACAGAAAGAACCCCCAACAAATCATTGCCAAGATTGTTGAGCTGTTGGTGTATATGAAGATCAAGAAGGAGAAACCAATAAGACATGCAGCCAGGAGTTTGGACTTCCATATGAGGACTTCAGTCAAACATGGTCAAACAATGAGTGCAAAAGTTCCTCTTTTTGCACTTTTCATATGTCCTGGAAGTGTGGGCACAACCTTAATTCTCAATAGGTCATGAAATCTTGAAGCAGAGTGCATTGATGATAATGATTACATGCACAGCCACAGCTTACTCGGTATCATGATAAATGTCAGCTAGAGATACAACAAGGACAAAATGACCTATCTGACTTGACTGAGTAAACTCACAGACATGACAATGACTACATGCACCTTAGGCCAAGGAAAGCAGCTGTGTACCTTAGGCAGTAAGGGAGCGAGGAGGGGGAGGGAGGGGGGACACAGGCAGGGGAAAAGACAGACACAAAAACTATGGCAGCACAATAGGAGTCTTGCACAGGATCCAATAAAATAAATGAACAGAACAAGAAGAAGAAGCAGAATGCCGAGAATCTGGCAGCGACCAACAAAAGGCAGATCCAACAGAGATTTTTTTCCAAGGGCAACAAACGTGCCAATTCCACTGGAAACGCTCTAACACTTCCTAATAGTACCGACACACTTCAGTGCACAGCGGCGCTGCTGCACAAATGAACAGAAGAAGAAGAAGAAGAAGAAGAAGAGCGGGAAAAACTACACACCTCGCGTTTTCTGTCTCCATTTGCAGCACGATCTGCATAGCTATCGACGCCGGACTGCTGCGCATCAAAATAGTCTCCTCCACGGCGAGCAGCAGGGAGAGGAGGGGGAGGAGGAAGCGAGTCTCCGTACTCGGGGCCCCCTTGGTCAGCCATGTCTACCACAAAGTTAATGGTTCCAAAAGAGAACTTCAAGTTCGATTTTGGGCCTCAAAAGTTGCAAGAACAACAGCGTGTTCTTCTTTGCTGCCTCTCTCTCTCTCTCTCTCTCTCTCTCTCACACACACACACACGATTCTTGCGTGCGATTCTCGATGCTCAGCAGCACCAGCAACAACTCCACCAACAAAACACTTCAACGCCACCACCACCATCACGCACAAAAGACGACCCCACGCACAAACCCTGTCCTTAACCCTGGTTACAAACTCCGGTTACAAATGAAGCTGCCATTAACCCTGGTTAGAAAGGGAACCTGCCATTCATTAACTAGGTTAGAAATGGAACCTGCCATTAACCCAGGGTTAGGTACACGGTTAAGACTAGTGTTTGGCCGGTTATTGAATTTTTTTCATTTTTTTTGTCATACCCATTTAGTTAGGTTTTGTTTAAAATTCAATTTGGATGCTGCTTAGGTTATCAATATTTTTGGGGGCTAATAATCTTCGGTTATGCATAAGGGTAGGTTATCAAATGATCAATTGATAACCATCAATTATTTTGTCAAATATAATTATAGTCAAATATGTGGTTTTTTTTTTAAATTTTTTTTTAAATTCCAATGACAATGATTATTGAAATTGGTTTATGTGAATTAAACATATAAGGTCCATTAATTGTTGTCACTACAACAATTTTGGACGCAAACCATATGACATTTTTGTTGAATGGAGTAGAATAATGTTTTTTTTTTGGTAATCTCTTTGTTTTTTCGTGTCGCAATTTCATATAAGAATGAATCAATGTTTCGCTTTTCAAGAATATTTGAATTTTTAAAAAAAATTAGATGCAAATAATAAAAAATTATTACATGTTACACGTTGCATCATTGTTATCGTTTGGCAAAATTTTATTTATTTTAACATGAAATGTCATTTACATAGGAACAACAAGTGTTGTT
>Ga0116228_10003296_pt1 | contig 14157 bp, 8 predicted proteins | sample S1TSphfallax_2_FD_89694 | JGI IMG/M metagenome (GOLD analysis project Ga0116228, IMG submission 89694) | Host-associated microbial communities from peat moss isolated from Minnesota, USA - S1T2_Fc - Sphagnum fallax MG | ecosystem: Host-associated > Plants > Peat moss > Unclassified | place: USA... | reverse complement strand
GAGCTTGGAATGTAATGCTTTGCCCTCTCACATGGCAGTTTCTGGGTACAAGATCAGACATGCCTTATATATGTCTGGCATTCTGAGACCAGGTTTTGCTCTTGGAGGCAATGCAGCCTTCAGATTTTGCCCATGTGCTTCCACATGCACATCTCATGCCAGCAAAAGTGCAAAAGAACCTATTGTCACAAGATTCTGGTGCAATAGAGCATTCAGTGTTGTATCAACCAAATAACTTGATCTGGACATATTGAGAAACCAACCACTGGAAATCACCAATAATCCTGGCAGGAACACAGACCATTTTCGAAGTGATGAAAGCGATTGGCATCCCTTACAATGATCACTCTTCCAACAATCTTTGAAATGAACTTTGTGGCAGTGTGGCAGTCACCACACACTCGTAGATTCTTGAAAATGCGAAGAGAAGTACCAGGAGGTGTGCTGATCAGTCCAAATGCAATGGCTAGTTTCTCACTGTGGTGACATAAACGAGAAACCTTCTCTTCTTCCTCTACATCATGTAACACAAATCTGGTATCTGGCACATATCCTAAATTATTCATGGGCACAGACAACCTCTTCAGTTCTGCATGGATTTCAGATATCTGTGGATGTTCTTCATCATTGACTATGAATGAGTGCACCTCATTATTTACTTCAATCCAGGTTCGACCTGGCTCTTTCTTCACACCCCTTTCCAACCTTTGTCGATGAACATTTGCACTGCTGTCCCACTTGCCAGCAGCAGCATAGATATTTGACAAGAGCACATAACCTGCAGCATTTCCAGGGTCTGACTCAAGAACCCGTTTTGCAATGCATTCTCCCATCTCCACATTACCATATATTCTACAAGCACCAAGTAAGGCATTCCACACAGAACCACTGGGTTCACAGGGCATTGTTGTAATCAGACTCTCTGCCTCATCCAAACAACCAGCACGACCAAGAAGATCAACCATGCAAGCATAGTGCTCCACTGCTGCACAAACACTGTAAACTAAACTGGTGGATTCAAAAAAGTGTACACCTTCATCCACTAGGCCTGCATGGCTGCAAGCTGACAGAAGGGAAACAAATGTGATGTTGTCTATCTCTACTCCTTCTTGACACATCCGTTCAAAATGTCCAAGAGCTTCATGACCACCCCCATGCATTGCATAGCCTCCAAGCATGGTTGTCCAAGCAAACACATTGCGGGTGGACATATTGTTGAAGACTTTGCATGCATCCTCTATGCTCCCACATTTGGCATACATGTCAACAAGGCTATTACTCACAAATATATTGGACTCTGCCCCACTTTGTATGATCTGTTTGTGGATGTGCCTGCCCTCTTCAAGTGCAGCTACACTGGCACATGCATTCAGAACCCCCACAAAAGTGACATGATCTGCCACCACCCCTTCATGCTGCAATTCTCGTGACAATACCAATGCATTATGCCCTTGCCCACATTTAACATATCCCAGAATCATCGAATTCCAAGCAACCACATCACGTTTTGACATGGTGTCAAACACTCTACGAGCATCCTTTATACTCCCACATTTGCTATACATGTCAATGAGGCTGTTACCCACAAATGCATCAGCGTTGCAACCACATTGAATGATCTGTTCCTCAACACGCCTACCTTCATCAAGTGCTGCAATACTGGCACATGCATTCAGAACCCCTATGAAAGTGACAAGATTTGGCTCCACACCTTCATGTTGCATTTCCTGAAATAATTGCAATGCTTTCTGTCCTTGCCCACATTTTACATGTCCTAAAATCATGGCACTCCACACAACAACATTGCGTGTTGGCATCCTTTTGAATACATATGAAGCATCATCTATGCTTCCACATTTGGCATACATGTCAACAAGGCTACTCGCCACAAACACATTAGACTCAAAGTGGCATTGTCTGATCTGTTGATGAACTTGTCTGCCCTTTTCAAGTGCCATTAGACTGGCACATGCATTCAGAACCCCTACAAAAGTGATTGCCACTGGCTCCACCCCTTCACTTTGCATTTGCTGAAATAGTTCCAGTGCTCTCTCTGCTTGCCCGCATTTGACATGTCCCAAAATCATTGCATTGCAAGCAACCACATCACATGTGGGTATCCTATCAAAGACTTGCCGAGCATCCTCGATGTGCCCACATTTGGCATACATGTCAACAAGACTAGAACCCACATAGATATCTGATTCATATCCACTTTTAATGATTTGTGCATGGATATGTCTGGCTTCTTCAAGTGCTTCTAAACTCGCACAGGCATTGAGCACGGGCACAAAAGTAAACCTGTCAGGAATCATGCCTTCTTCTTGCATTTGTTGAAAGAGCTCCAGTGTCTTCTTGTAGTGACCAGCTTTGACATTCTCTGTGAGCCTTCTGTTCCATGGAAAACAATCCAATGATACAGCTCCTGCAGGCATTGCAGCCAGCTCTGTTTCAACCCATGTGGGGTTCATATTGCCATCCACCCAGAGTGCCTCGTGTGTCTCCTTGTGTTTGAAATCGGGATATCTTGCATTTGCCTACCACCCAAAATCCACATCCAGCCAGCCTATCAGCTGCACATTGTTCACAGCTTGGTGCACATCAGCATACGAACAGAACTGACAAACCAAGAACAGATCTATGAGATTGATTGATTGCAGGAAAACCTCTGCAACAACAATAACACTTGACAACCAAGAACATGAACCTTGAATTCCTGCATCATGGACAGGAGGAGGATGTTGTCAGCAATTGTTTCCTTTTCATTTTACCTTCTCTGACCTGTGATCCCACCACTGCGAAGGATCCAAGAAGAACTCCCGCCAACGTTTCTCTAGAATCCTTTTCTGGTCTGCTACAAACAACAGGAACTGGTGAGAAATCTAGGAAGATCACCAAACCAACGCTAAGAGGGGAAGTCCTCGTAGAGAGACAAAGACAAGACCGCTTACCGCCGCGGCCGCCGCCGTCTTTCCGTGCTTTCTTTTCAATCCATCGCGTTGTGAGCCGAGCAGAAAGTTGTTCGCCATGGTGCACAGGAGGCGCCGCCGCAGAGTGAGGAAGAAGAGGTCGCAGCCTCTTGCCTGCCATCTCTCTCCATGTGGGGACATTGTGAAGCTGTAGAGAAGGACTCCTTCCTGCACTCAACACTTGAACTTCCCTCGCTCTTGAACACATCAGTCCTTCCCCGGAAAACAACATCGACGACGACGACGACGACAACGCGCAGGGATGCAAAGAAAGATTAGATGTGGTGTGGTACGTTCGTATCCTGCAACCCGGAATCAGGGAGCTTGCAATTCAGAGGTCGAGAATTTTTCTCAAAGAGCTCCTCTCTTCCTACAATCTTCTCTCGGGATTTTCCAGCGCCGATTCTCCTCAACGACTGGGACTCGCAGGGTTTTCTTGGTTCAGTTTTGTCAAGACCGTCCAGAAGAAGGATGAGCCAAATTTGGCTAGAGGTTACATAGGAAAGTGAAAAAAATTAGTATCCTGCTTTGTTTTGGCAACCTCCACAAACTGGGTGTCTAAATATGGCGACTTCTGACCTTTTTTTTCTCAAAATATGGCAAATTTTGCTCCTTTGTTATATTAAAAAACCCCTTTGTACAATTCGCAAGGGATTTATGTTTTTTGTCGCCGCATTGCAAAACTTTCGCCAAAGAAATTAAAACACTGACTGGGAGTCCGATCTGTGGGAAGTGAGCGATGTCCGATCTGCTAGGTTTGCTGAACAAGATCCTCTTAGCAATAACCGACAAAAAACGCGGTGAAATTTATGGCGACATTGATTCCGGGAATCGTGAAGTGAGCTGGGAAGGAGGTGGACACTTCTGATGGAGGTAGTGGAAGGTTTGCAGGAACAATTTCCAGTGGAAGCAGCAGACCTTTGAGGCAAAAACACGAAGTTCGCTGATCCACATCTTATGCAACAGCGGCGGCTCCATTAGACGAGCTGCAATTACACTAACAAGATTGATTTCGGCTGCCTTACTGCAGGTCTGTCTGTCTTCATCTGTTTGAGTCCACGGCTACGATGGTCGAGTAAAAAGGAGAAGCGACTGAAGATACACTCCTGCTGGGACTTGTTCTGGTTTTCTGTTTGAAGGTCGGCTAGTGATGAGTCTTCTCCCCCTCTGGGCTGCTGCAAAGAAAAAGAAGGCTCTCACTTCCTCTTGTTAGAAGAAGATTATTGGCGGATATGAAAACGGAGCCTGCTACTTCTGTGCTGACACCTGCACGTGGAGCTGAACGAAATGTAGAAGAGCTCAGAAACAGAAGAGATTGCAGCTCAGAAGCCAAGAGACAAAACTCACAAGCAGAAATGAACGGAGTGAATGCACTTCAGGTCTTGAGGGAATCCATGCATATAAAGCAGCAGGTCACTCACAGCTAGAGACTTCAGGAAGCTGGAACTGTCCCAGAAGATCCACCCCCAAAGCATCAAAGGATGAAGATGCAAAGCAGATGACCAGGCATGTGAGAATAACAAAGGCTTGTGAGAATGCAGTGTGAGGCAGGAAGCTCATATGTCCAGTCCATTAAGTTTAATTACTGCAAAATCCTGAGATGTACACATGGAATTGAGGAGAATGCACATGAGGGAAATGGAACCTGGCCAATTACTAAAACCAAGATAAATGCTCATGAACATGCTTGAAGTGCAGGATAAAGCTCTGATTGAACACTCAAGACATTCAGAGAAATATGAAGCTTCACAAACCAAATCAATCCATCACTTTTCTGGCAGATGTTTAGGTTCAAGGTCAAACACACTCTGAATTTCTGTAAACACTCACAGGATCTCCAAACAGTTGCTAGCCAAGAAAACCTTCCGAGGCTTTCTCAATTGAGTACTCCTGCTTTATCGGCTACCTTGGAATAGCACTTAGCAATGGAGTGATGGAGAAAGTTAAAAACAGGACCTTGTAAAGTAGTTGTCATGAGATGGGATCTTTACACCTGCATAATTGTTGAGTTCTTTCAAAGTCCCATCAGCACAAATGCTTCACATTGTGTTTAGCATTCAATATGATGGCTCTTCATGATAAATTGGGCAGCAGTATTGTGTTCTCCCTATTGACTTGATGTGCTGAAAGGGTTTCATAGCTTTGAGTGATGGTTTGCACCAGTGTTGAGTGTGTCGTATATTCAAGAGACCAGCTGGGTCCATATATCTAAAATCTTGGACCTGCTACCAGCACGGATATACAAACAGCTGGGATATCACCACCTTCAAAGTGATTTGCATCTCTGACAACAATTGCTCTTCCACTAGCTTTGCAACAAACTTTGTAAGTGTGGCAGTCTCCACACACAGAAGATGTGCAGTGGAGTACCATGAGGTGCTGATCAGCCAATACGCAATGACCAGTTTCTCACTGTAGTGAGACAATTGCCTACTCTTCTTCCTCATCATTTAACACAAATCTGGTATCTGCCACATAGCTTCATCTCCACAAATAATCTCTGGAGTTCTGCACACATTTTGACTATTTGGGAATGTCCCTGGCCATCCAGAGTAAATAAATGCACTCCATGATTGAACTCAATCGAGGCGCATGCTGATTGTTTATTCACATTCCTTTCCATCCCCTGTCAATGGACAAGTGTCCTGTCGTCTTATTTGCCAGCAGCTGCATAGATGTTTGCTAGTGGCACATAGCCAGCTGAATTTCCAGGCTCCAATTCTAGAACTTTTTTAGCAATGCATTCTCCCATCTCCACATTTCCATGAATCCTGCAAGCACCAAGCAAAGCCTTCCAAACAGAACCACTGGGTTCACAAGGCATCATCTTAATCAGATCCTCTGCATCATCCAAATGGCCAGCACGGCCAAGAAGATCGACAATGCAGGAATAGTGCTCCAATTTTGCTGGAATACTGTAAACTATGCTCATGGATTCAAGGTAGTGCAGCCCTTCATCCACTAAGCCTGCATGGCTACAAGCGGACAGAAGAGACACAAAAGTGACATTGTCTATCTCCAGACCATCTTCACACATCTGCTGGACATGTGCAATGGCTTCCTTAGCATGCCCATGCATTGCGTAACCTCCAAGCATTGCATTCCAAGAGACAATGTCACGACTGGGCAGCTCATTGAAAACTCTAAACGCATCATCTATGCTCCCACATTTGGAATACATGTCCACAAGGCTGTTACCCACAAAGACATCATATTCACAACAGCTTTGAATAATCTGTTCCTCCACACGCCTGCCTTCTTCAAGTGCTGCTACACTGGCACATGCATTCAGAACTCCCACAAAAGTGACAGGGTCTGGCTCCACCCCTTCTAGTTGCATTTGTCGAAATAATTCCAATGCCTTCTCACCTTGTCCACATTTTACATGTCCCAATATTAAGGCACTCCAAGCAACCACAGTTCGTATTGGCATCTTGTTAAATAGTCTCCACGCATCCTCCATGCTCCCACATTTCACATACATATCAACCAGGCTGTTGCCCACATACACATGTGACTCACAGTTGCTTCGAATGATCTGTCGATGGACACGTCTGCCGTGTTCAAGTGCTCCCAAACTGGCACATGCATTCAGAACCCCCATGAATGTGACGTAGTCTGGCTCTACCCCTTCCTGTTGCATTTGTTCAAAAAGTTCCAACGCTTTCTGTCCCTGCCCACATTTTGCATGTCCCAAAATCATCGCACTCCATGCAACAACATCACGCAGAGGCATGCTGTTGAAAACACTCCAAGCATCCTCTATGCTTCCACACTTGGCGTACATGTCAATGAGGCTACAACCTACAAACACATTATCCTCAAACCCACTTTCAATAATCTGTTCATGGACATGCCTGCCGTCTCCAAGTGCCCCTACATTTGCACATGCATTCAATGCACCAACAAAAGCAATAGCATCAGGCTCCACCCCTTGACATAGCATTTGCTGAAATAGTTCCAATGCCTTCTGTCCTTGCCCACATTTCACACATCCCAGAATCATGGCATTCCAAACAACCACATCACGCGTCGGCATCCTATTGAACACTTTCCAAGCATCCTCTATGCTGCCACATTTGGCATACATGTCAACAAGGCTATTACCTACAAAAACATCTAACTCACAGCCACTTTGAATAATCTGTGCATGGATACGTCTGCCCTCATCAAGGGCCACTACACTAGCACATGCATTGAGCACCCCCACAAAGGTGACAGAATCTGGCACCACCCCCTCACGTTGCATTTGTTGATATAGCTCTAATGCTCTCTGCCATTGGTCACATTTCACATATCCCATGATCATGGCATTCCAAGAGACCACATTGCGTGTGGGCATCCTGTAAAATGCTCTGCTTGCATCCTCAATGCTCCCACACTTTGCATACATGTCCACAAGACTACTACCTACAAACAGATGAGACTCACAACCACTTTGAATGATCTGTTTATGAATAAGCCTGCCTTCTTCAAGTGCCCCTATACTCGCACATGCATTTAGAACCCCCACAAAAGTAACAGTGTCCAGCTCTATTCGTTCCTGTTGCATCTGTTGAAACAATTCTAATGCCTTCAATCCTTGGCCACATTTCACATATCCTGAAATCATGGCATTCCAAGCAACCACATCACGTGTCGGAATACTGTTAAAAACTTTTGAAGCACCCTCTATACTCCCACATTTGGCATACATGTCAACAAGGCTATTACACAGATAGATATCTGCATCACAGCCACTTTGAACGATCTGCTCATGTACACGCTTACCCTCATCAAGTGCTCCTACACTGGCACACGCATTCACAACCCCTATGAAAGTGACAGAGTCTGGTTCCACCCCATCCTGTTGCATTTGATCAAATAGTTCCAATGCCTTCTGTCCTTGACCACATTTCACATGTCCCAAAATCATCGCACTCCAAGCAACAACATCATGTGTGGGCATTATGTTGAACACTCTCCAGGCATCCTCTATGCTTCCACATTTGGCATACATATCAACAAGGCTACTGCCAACATACACATCTGATTCACAGCCACTTTGTACAATCTCTGCATGGATGTATCTGCCCTCTTTGAGTGCTCGTAAATTAGCACACGCACTCAGGACACGAACAAATGTGATCCTGTCAGGAATGATGCAGTCTCGTTTCATTTGGTGATAAAGCTCCATTGTCTCCTCATATTGCCCACTCTTGTTATATCTTGCAAGCCTCGCATTCCAAGCAAAGATGTTCAATTGTACAGAACCCGGTGACATTGCAGCCAGCTCTGCTTCCACCCATGGAGGATTCCAACTGCCATTGAGCCAGAGTGCCTTCTCTGTCTGTTTATGCTTGAAATCAGGATATTTTGCATTTGCCTGTAACCAGAATGATTTGATTCCCACTGATCAGCAATGCCCACAGCACGGGGTTGTTGATTCCAAAAACAAAGACCTCTGTACAGACTCCAGAGTTTCAATCTCAATAAGAGAATCACAACAGCAAATCTCGAGTTTCAATCTCCACAAGAAAGACCACAACAAGTCGTACCTTTTCTGATCTGTGATCCCACCATTGTGAAGGATCTGCGAAGAACTCCAGCCAGAGTTTCTCTACAATCGATTTCTGACCTGCAAAACATTCATAAAAACTGGTGAAAAGCATACAACCAACCTCGTGTCAAGCAGCAGAGATGTGAGACAGCGCAATAGTAGAGGGACAAAGAAGGCCACACAAGCTTTACCACGGCCATGGCCTCTCAGCGCCGTTTTCTTTTCAGCCGATTCCGCTCCGGAGAGTGAAGAAGAAGACGGAGAAGAAGAAGGCCGAGTAGTAGCAGACTGTCGACGTTGTTGTTCTTGTTGTCGCCCACGGTGCATAGAAGACGCACAACAAGGAGACCGGTGGGGCGGGATCCTGCGCAGTCTGATGCCTCCCCATGTGCTGCTACTCCTCTTGTACTGTTGTGGAGAAGAAGAAGTGCTGTTCAGTGCACTAAGTACTTGAACTTCCCTCGTTGAACACATTCCTACCTTGAGAAACGTCAACCACATCAGCAGCAACACGAACGGTTTCTGATTCCCCACACTCACACACATAACGCAGTCACACACACCACTGTAAAGGAGGGAGGGAAAGCCCTAAAACCCTAGCTGTTTTTGAATTAGATAGTGGTGGTGAACAGCACCTTACTTTATTCCTTTTTGGTTTCAGAGCATGTAGCTTGTGAGTTTTGAGTGTTTGCAGCAGCGTGCTCGAAGCTACACATGAGCTGCTGAGTAGCAGAAGTAGATGCTAGTTAGAAGATGATGACATTTTTTCTCTTGCTTGGCCTTGGGAGGTTCTTGTTTCTTCTCTTCTCTATGTTCTCCATGGACTGCTGCTGCTGGCTGTTGCAGTTGCTGTTGGCTGCTTTGGAAGAAGAAGAAAGCTCCAGTTTCCAAGATCCCAGACCTTGGCTTTGGCTAGTCAATGGAATTATTAGGGTTTGAGAGAGGAGCAGCAAAAATTCAGAAAACAATCGTGAGTGGAGTTATTATGGTTTGAGAGTCTAAGAATAGTGACAGTACTTCTAGCAATACTAGTGTAAGAATAGTGGCAATACTTCTAGTAGTACTAGTGTCTACGGTAGGGCAAGGTTGAACAGATAAGGTGAGGCAAAGCTAAATAGGAGCAAGGCAGAGCAAGAGAGGCAGTTGAGCAGAGCCCTTGAGTAGCTGCACAAGCCAACTAGCAAGGCGAAGCCGCAGCTAGGTCCACTTACTAATCTCACCCATTCTTTGGGTTTTTGTGAGTTTGCTGTCATATGTGATATTGCCAATGGGTGGCAACTGGGAGGCATTACATGATGAGCACATCATTAGAACACTTGCTTTAGCTTCTTGCAAATGTTTGGAATCAATTCCAAATTCCACCTCACTTCTATTTAAACAATTATGTCGCACATGAGCCCTTGTTCATATAAGGGAATGTGCTCGAACAATATGCACATTAGTTTTGAACACACTTGTAGCCCCATCTAATGAGACCACAAGAGTCCTTCGCCTTTTCCACCCACTTGCTAAGGTTGATCTCTCCCTTTTCATTAATGATTTTCATCTTAATATGAAGGTTATTTTAGGTCAGGAGGCATTTGTCTATGTTTTGGTTTGTTCACCACGTTTTTCTTACAATGGCCCTTTACATATGTTGTATGAGCTTTTATGAGATTGTTTTGTCCCAAATGATTTTGTGAATGGCTTCAAACTATCTTTTGAGATATGTGAACACATTGCTTGAAATCATGTTCCACCTTTAATATTGTGTTTGCATCCTACATTTCGACTTTTAACGTTGGAGAAATAATTTGAAAATGCATGTCCCATCACAGTCAATGAGGTGTGACCTATCGTTTAGTTGCCCATATTTTAACTATTCAAAAAAAGGATATTTTCATGGAGCATTTTAATTTTCATCCATTTGGTGTAATGACTTGTGGCAAATGTGAAATAGTGGTTCATGGCATTTGAACAATGTTAAATTTGCACCCAAATTGGGTGGTGTTATAGGTGGATGTCTATAGTGCCTTCAATTCAATGTCATGATCAACCATTTTTCAAAAGTTACAATCTTTGCTTAGTTTTTTAGATCAACTTTTCCCATTTGTTTGATAATTTTATGCATGCCCATCCGCACTATATTTTTCTCAAGCTTCCCAATATTGGGATTTCATTGTCATTTCATTAGAATTAGGTACACAATGAAAGAACCCATTGGGAGGAAAATTGTTTGCTATAACTCACTTTTGCATTCTTTACTAGGTCCTGCGTTAGATGTGGTTCTTGCATTTATACAATTACAGGGGGAGTTATTAACATAAGGGTTTTCAATGCAGTTAACAAAGTGTGTAACTTGGTCTCTTCAAATGTTAAACCACATTATATCACTTCCTCATGGCTTTCTTAATCCCAACTCGAATTTTCGTATTTTGGGCACATTGGTGAAATCCACATCATTTGTTGAGTCATTTATGGTTAAAGCTCTCTATGAGGATCTTGGGATGATATCTAGTTTCCCTATGTTTGTAGATCCTTAGGTGGCTTTTGTGATGTTTTTGTTATGCTACGCCCAATGCCCAAGCTATTCACTTTTTACAGTCACTATTAAAATTCTTTATTAGAAATTTTAGTAAAAAAACACATTTTGGATAGGCATAAAAAAACCTTTTAGTCATTTTGGATAAATCATTTTGAACTTGTCCATTATGATTAGCCATGTAGTTTTTAATTAAACCTAGGTTGACATTTTTGACTAGTCATTTCGACTAACATTTTTTATTAATCATTTCAACTAATATTTTTGACTAGTCATTTTGACTTGTTAATATAAAAGTCAAATGATTTTTTGACTAATCAAACACCATTTTGACTAAACAAATGCCATGTGGCATTTAAACAATGGCTACCTAGGCTATGCCACATGGCATTTAAACCTAAAACTAAATGCCTATTCATAAAGTCCTTATGTTTAAAAACCTAGGACGTAAACTCCTAGCCCTAGGTCTAGGAGCCTATAACTAACAACTAAGTATAAAAGTCTAAAGTAGGTTAAGGCAACTTAAGCTACAACCTTTATTAAGCTTAAATGTACACCACCTAGATTATGCTTACACCTAAATGACTTAGGTAAGAAAATCCTATTTCATTTTGAATTTGACCTTTAAAGTTGAACCTTTTCAATTGGTTCATCCCAAGAAATATAATAACCTATATAATCTATAGGTTTGAGTTAACAAATATGTAAAACATGTTTATGAGCTCAAGCTTCAATTGCCATGAATGCTCAAAGATAAACATTGTGAATCTTAAAACATGAAATTGATTTCCAAGCCTCTTACTTTACCAAGAACCATTCCCAAAAAGGTAGCAAAATATGTTTGTTGTAGCTTAGAATGTGGCAATATATAGATCTATAACCATAACATGACAACTATTGTGGATTTTTGTGCAAACTTCGTTTAATTCAAAAGTTGACAAATTAACTACACAAAGGAGGTAAACTTGAACATTTGTAATGGGTAGCCCCAAAATCCTATAAATTGACATGACTCGAAAGTAGCAAAAAAATATAATAGTTGACACAATCTATTTATTTTCACAATTCAAGCATATTCTTGTAAACAAACAGTTTGTTTCTGCAAAATTGTTTCAAATCAATCATAAGTTTTTTGTTCAAGATTCATAAACAAAACATGTTTATTTGCATCAGCAATAGAGCTCAATGTTCTCTAAAGAATTGAAGACGAAATCCCACATAATGAATTGAAAACCTAATTTTCTTCAACACATTTTAATAATAACAACCCTAACTAAATCCTAATTGTTATATTTGAGTTACAAATTATTAACAAACAAACATACAAAGGAGGAAAAAGATGCATACCTTGAGGTGTTTCGTGCGATTTAAATGTTGAATAGGTGGATGTTGTGAACTTGCGAAGGTTTTAAAAATAGATACTTCATGAGCTAATTCTTTCTTGGAACACAATGTTGACATTTTGCTTCATATGTGATTTGCCCAAAAATTGAATAGAAGAAAATGAAATGAAACAAAACAAAATTATTTAGTAGGTGATTTTGTAAGCAAAGATGCAATATATCAAAATATTTGAACTCAATGAGTGAAATACAACAAAGAACTATTCAAATGTAATGAATGGGAAACACAAAATGATAATATCATAGCTCATGATCTAACAAAGACAACTTGGCCTACAATTACCTACATAGACTAAATGCATGCGATGAAATATTTTTATTGTCTAAGATATATTAGACATGAAGTCTAGGCATGTGGGGGAAAATGTTTCAAATTTTGAGGTTTTTTTTTTGAACTGAACTCAATATACATACACCACGTGTTGATTACAAAAAGGCCCTCTCCTTTTCAAGGACTTCAACCTTCACAACACTGGTTCATTGGAGTGTGTTTACACCCTTTAAACAACTCAAATAGGCATATCCCATCCTTGGGAATATCCCATTGAATGACCTTGGTATCCAATGGGCTTAAACCTAAAGGCCCAAAGTTCACAAGTGATTATAAACTGAGTGACAATAGAGTGTGCCAAATCTAATGAATGTAATGATTAGTCAATGCCTAAAGTTTAATCAATGTGCCCCATGGTGGCTTAGGATCCAATGGAAAAATTGGTATGATTAGCATCCCATGTGGCCTTAAAATCACCAATTTTCCATTTGGAGGTGCATCTTGGTCATGGACATTACCCTCCAACAACTCAAGTCCATGTGGAAGGCCTAAAAATCCAACCAACATAGTTGACTTGTTACATTTTCTTGCTTACCGCCTAATGAATTTCATTAACAATGAAACCTTGTGACTAGTTTTTATTTGCCAACATGGATGGTAATATGTAGTTTCCTCCCAAAAATCAATGGTAACTCTTAAGGGGTACAACACCACACCACTAACCAACACATCATAGGACGTAACATGCATGACCATTGCTCGAGCTCACACATTAGTGTAGTATGTAGGCTTGTTAGGATTAGCCTAGATCACAATTTGTTGTTTGGTTAACCTTCGTGTTTTCTCTAACCCACCCATGGATGTTAAAATGTGATATGGGCATGGATCAAGATTGACATCAATCAATCCAAGACCATCAACAGTAGTTTTGCCCAACATCAATGGTTGAACATTAGAATCCAACAACACCTTAAGGGGTTGGTATCATTGTGTTGATGCCCCCTTCAATTGACCTTTTTCATTGTCCACAATTATAACCTTAGGAATAACATTAGTTTGATCAATGGCTAGTCGTGCTTGAAGGTCATGAAGTTTGGCCATAGTCGCATGCTAATATTCAAGTTGAACCTTGGACACCTCTATGTGGTTAGTCTTAGAAACTAGATGGGGAACTACAAGAATCACAAAAATGTTCTTTGACCTAACCATCACATTTAATGTTCCACCATTTTCACATAATGTGGCCACCAATTGAAACATGGTTGCTAGTTGAATATTTGAAATGGCCAATGTTTTAGTAAAAAACAATGATGCCTAACACACTGCTTTGGTTGCCCCATCAAACTTGTGTGGTGCCTTGGACCTAAAAATAAAATTAAGTGCTTTCCTTGACACTCCACTAGAAGTTGACACCCCCATGGGATTGGAAATGGTGTCTATCATCACAAATGATT
>Ga0116228_10003294_pt1 | contig 14161 bp, 17 predicted proteins | sample S1TSphfallax_2_FD_89694 | JGI IMG/M metagenome (GOLD analysis project Ga0116228, IMG submission 89694) | Host-associated microbial communities from peat moss isolated from Minnesota, USA - S1T2_Fc - Sphagnum fallax MG | ecosystem: Host-associated > Plants > Peat moss > Unclassified | place... | reverse complement strand
CGACTAATGGGACATATCAACCTATTAATGGATGAAAATAAATGTAAAATCAATCCAACCAATAGGATGAAATTTTTAATAGTTGCATCATAGTTGTGAGAATGACCAAAATAGTTGAAATTTAATCTTGTAGTTGCAATATTCCCAAATCTAGTCGCAAATGACTACAAGTCGCATGTAGTCATAAATGGACTGGTTACATTTTGGCTGATTTCTACTAGTGCATCCACTTTTAGAGATTTGCTTGTCAAGACCTTTAGCCTCTTTAATCACAACTACTTTACAACAACCTTTAGGGTTAATTTGATCTTTGTTTAAGGTCATAAACAATCTTTAGGGTTAGTTTGGCCTCATTGGAACTACATCATAATTTATTGTAGCTCTTAAACCATCCCAAGTTTGGTTAGCTTGTGTTGTGATTGACCATCAAACACATAACAGTAAGCACCCTATGTTAGGCATTACACGTTGCAAAGAAAAATGTTTCTTGACAATGGATGTTAATTGTTAGTGGTTGTCATGTCATGGAGGCTATAATCCTCCTCCCATGTTTTCAGAACCAAAATGCACAATGTGGTTACAACTTACATGCACCAACTTCACGAACATTCAAGTTAATTTCAAGTTGGTGTTAGGTAATTCATCATTGCCCAAGTTGTAATTTTTCAACAGGTCAGAATTCGATTTCACTAATCCTATGCATTCTTTGTCATTCTTATAGTTGTATGAATTTAGGGTCTATTGTGCCAACCAATGATTGTGTTCAAGACTTGATCTTTGCACGAATACAATGTGAAATGTTGGTCATACTAAAGTATGGGTATGTTATGTACTTAGTTAATGTGATTCTAGTTTATTGTTCATACTCAAATATGGTGATGTTATGTACTTAATGTGGGTTGTACTTGATTTGTTCAAGGTTGTAGATAGTTGCACATCTCCTTACTGAACAACAAATAAAAATTGTTAAAATAATTCATTGGTGGTGCATATTAGCCATGTGTGTAAGGTGCAAGCATATTATTGAATGGACATTGGAGGATGCAACCTAACGTAGACACATGTGTCAAAATTGCAAATGTATCAACCACATTATAAAGAGGTAGGTGCATTCCCCACAATATACTTGTCACATAGGCTTCAAAGGTGCCTATAGTCTAAATTGTACCATGCGAGAAAAGAAGATTTGTTGTTGTTTTTCACATCACTGCCACCTCCCTTCCTGGTTTTGCCAATGCATACCAAGAAAACCCTAATAAAACCACAAGATGTAGGTGTCATAAGCTACCCACATATTAGACTTCATCTTGATTACGATTTGTTTATAACATAATTTTCCCTAAATACTCCACATGTGGATGCAACCTCTTGCATCTCCTCATGTGCATGGATTTTTTCATACTTGCATGCATATGGAACATATCGTAATCATATACTTTGGTTAATTAGGATCTAGCTGAAACGTTGCTACAACAACATATTCATTTTGTAAAATCTTGATGCTTATCAATATGATAACATTGTTGAGCGGCATTACAACTTTTGTTGCATGCTATTTTAAAACCACAAGTTGCAAATGCCCCAAATTGATAGTTTTTTGTTATGCAACCCCTTAGACTAGGCTAGGTTTTTATGTTCATGATAGGTAAGGCATGTGTGGCTCATTTTATTTATTAAGGACAAGAAAAATGCAATTAAGGACACCCTCCTCAAGTTGTTGCGACTTGAATGGGGACTATGTGGACATTTTCTTGGAGGTTATGGGTCTTAAAATATTAGGACATTATTACTAGGTCTTCCATTTTGCTTTCATGGATGTAATTGAAACTCATGATGTTAGACTTTGTAGATTGGGTTTTCAAAGTTTTCTAAAGAGATCAAGGTTTACTTATCATCAACACCCATTGCTTATAAATAATGGACATTAGTAAATTGTGACAATTCATTCTCTATGGTATAAAAAGCACCATGTTTTGACCCTAAAATATATAAGAACATATTAAAAATCTTATACCCTAGTTTTTGTATCATATACACTTTTTGTAGGTTTGAAAAGATGTCTTATATTGGAAGAAAAACCCACCATCAATCATAGTCCCCATGTGAAGTCATGTGTCATCATGGGTAGTGTTTATGAAGTGAGCTATCCTTGGCTTTTTGTAGGTCAAATTCAATGGAAAACAATTTGACACTTAGTGGATGCACTTGAGTTGATGAGCCCATTTATACATGAATGGATATGGCTATCAATGTATATATGGTTTTTCTATATGTCAACATTTTGTAAGTAAGACTACAATTAAATCAATGTTGTGTTTGTAATTGTTGTATCCCAATGGATGCCTTTAAAAAGCCACGTTAGGAGCCACAATTATGATTTATGAAAATCAGTTGGACACATGTAGCTTCTAGATTGGTTTTCTTTGTAGTTGGGCTCACTTTTGGGAATTATTATGGTAGGATGGCCTATTTCAAAGTCATTCCTTTTTGCAGATATTGAAAGTACAATATGTAAGGTATGTCTTTTTTTGAGTTTAAACTATACTTAAATGGATGCCTAGGAATATGCCTAGCCTATCACAATCATCAATATGCAATGAGTGGCTACTTTCCACTTCACATAATTGCAAGAATGTTTGTCGTGTAATGTTTTTATTTTGTTTCAACAATTTTATTTTTTTAAATAGTATAAACAAACTTTAGTAAGGTGGATATATATGGTGCGCGTGTTGGATTATGGTGGAAAAATGGGTGTACAATTCAACATTGGGCTATGTGGGCTTTTAACATATATATTGTACATTTATACATTTTTTATAATGCATGATCTCTATTGTATTATTAATAGCAAAGCACTACAAGATACTTGACATACATTTCATGTTGTTTGAATTGTGCCACCACAAGTGAGGATGAATCATTAAGGTGGGGTTCATTTGGAGTGAATGGCCCTATGAACCATGCAATTCAATTGTGTGCAGGAAACCAAAAGCTTTGGCAACAATAAGAAGCATATGCCATCTCTAAGAGGCATCATAAGATGACCTGTAATTGTAATTTTTGCCATGGAGGCAAGTCATACTCGAGGATGGTGGTTCGTCAACACCTTAACACCTATGGACGTGATCCCACTTTACGATGTTTTAAGCATAGATGGGTAAGACTTGCATGATCACCCTTTAACTCACAAGTTAATTCAATTTGTTGAATTAACACATCTTTGTTGTGGGATTACACACATGTTTTGGATAGTGCTACTACCCATGTACACCGCCATGGGAAAAATACTTAGCCTTCTAGCTCTATTTTCAAGTGGATAGAAGGATGGACCTTGTGACTTGTAATTGTTTTCTTTCCACTTGGAGGCAAACTACGTCTACAAACAATGTTCATAGTTTGAAATGCATGCCCAAGTTTATGTATTGCAATTACTATGTTTTGTGGCCTATTATGTTCTAAACCCTATTGTGTTATGGGGTGGCAACTTTGTACATCTAGACTTGAAGCAAAAGGAAAATGGTTGACCATATTTATATTGGTTCAAATACTTTAGTTACTTTGTGAACCTAGGACATTCTTCAAGGAGCACTTCAACTATGTATGTCATAGTTAACCTATTTATCTATGCACTTGTTGTAGGATGCAGCATCCAATTTGTTTGATGAGGATTGGGTCTCTAATGGGTAGGCTATTGTCGCAATTTTATCTTGTGAACCACTACCCTTTGTACAAGTTGGGGCCAACAATGATGATATCGAGCCAAGGGTTTAGATGGCAAGGGCCTTGAATGAAACTTGGTAGGTGTACATGTGATGCAATTGTGGATGAATCCATAAGGGAAACTACCAATCAAGGTAGGGAAAACATTTTTGAATTAGGGATTGACATGGACTTGGATGGGGTCAAGGAGAAAGAGAAGTTATGCGTAAACCTTGATCAAATGATCCCCACTTCTTGACATTAGTAGCAAAATCTAAGGTGCCATTGTATGGAGGGAGTGACCTTAGTAGATTGATAGGCACCTTGATGTTGTCAAGTACATGTGCAACACATTGGGTCACAAACGGCTTTGTGGATGAATTGTTGGCATTGCTATAAAATTCCATTTTGCCAAAACTTAACCATTTGCCATGGTCACATTATGAGGCCAAGAACTTAATTTATAATCCGAGCCTTGGGTATAACATTATTCATGCATGTGAAAAAGGTTGTTGTGTATTGTTCTACAATCAATACAATGAAACAACTGAATGCCCTATTTGTGGTTAATCTTGATATATGTCAAGGCATAACAAGGTGTTTAAAAAGGTGTTGAGGCATTTTCCTTTGATCCCTAGGTTGAAGAGGATGTTTAGGGCTCCCAACCTTTCAGAGTTGATGAAGTGGCACCAATCCAACAGAAGTATAGATGGACTAATTTGGCATGCTCCTAATTCAAGGCATGGGTTCACATTGATTCAACATGGCCAAAATTTGTTCACATTTGATTCAACAAGTCCAAGGAACTTGAGACTTGGTCTTGCATTGGATGGGGTCAACCCACTTGGGAACTAGTCAACCTCATGGTCTATGTGGCCAATGTTTGTTCTTAGTTATAACTTACCTCCATGCTTCACCACCAAAAAGTTATTCCTAATGTTTTTTCTATTGATTGCAGGGAAAGAGTTGGTGAAAAACAACAATATTTACATGGCTCTATTGGGTCAAGGAGTTGTAAGAGCTTTGGAAGGGGGTGGATGTTTGGGTTGTTATTCATTTAAAAGGGTCTAGGAGGTTCACTTTGCACGTTATTCTAATATTGTCAATCCATGACTTGTTGACATATGGATTATTATATGGGCAAATGACAAAAGGGGCCTCTCGCGAAAGCCCCATATTGAATGAGTCATGAAGAGTTGAAGGAACTTAAGGTTCAATTTGAAGAACTCCTCGCAAATGGATACATCAAACCTAACAAGTCACCATATGGGGTGCCTGTCTTCTTTGTTCAAAAGAAGGATGGGACGTTGAGGATGTGTGTGGATTCTAGAGCCCTCAACAAGGTGACAGTGAATAATTGATACCCATTACCTTGGATTGATGATTTGTTTGATTGATTCTCAAGAGCTAAAATGTTTAATAGGATTGACCTGTGTTTTGGGTATTACCAAATTTGAATTGCAAAAGGGGACGAAGAAAAGACTGCTTGTCACATAAGGTATGGCTCATACAAGTTCTTGGTGATGCCTTTGGACTCACTAATGCACCCACCACATTTTGCACCTTCATGAATGACATTTTCTGATAATGGTTTGATGACTTTGTGGTCGTGTACATAGATGACATTTTGATCTATAACAACTTTATGGAGGAGCATGTGGAGCACCTCCTGAAGGTGTTCCAAAGGTTGAGAGAAAATAAATTGTACACTAAGTTTGAGAAATGCGAATTTGGGGTGGTGGAAGTGGATTTCTTTTTACATAAGATCACCCAAAAAGGCTTGAAGATGGATGACCATAAGGTGAAGGCAATTTTGGATTGGGTACCACCTAGGTCGGTTCAGGCCTTAAAATCATTTTAAAGATTGGCTTCTTATTATTGCAAGTTCATCAAGAATTTTGCAAAAATAACCACACCTTTGACAAACCTTTTGAAAAAGTCATCTGAAACTTATGAATGGGATGAAACATGTAATGAGGCCTTTGAAGCCTTGAAAGGCATTTTGGTGAAAATGCTTGTGTAGAAGTTGGTTGACTTTGACAAAGATTTTGAGATCCATTCTAATGTCTCTGACTTTGCGATCGAAAAAGTTATAGTGCAAAATGGAAGGCCAATGGCATTTGAGAACAAAAAGTTGAGCAAAATAGAGCAAAGGTGGCGAACACATGAAAAGGAAATATGGGTTGTGATACATTGTCTCAAAACTTGGGGCCATTACATAAGCTCTTAAGATGTGGTGGTGTGGACTGATAATGTCACCTTGAAATATTTTGCCACTCAACCCAAGTTGTCATCAAAACAAGTGAGATGGCAAGACACATTGGCCTTGTTCAATGTGGACATTCGACATAAGCTCGGGAAGGAAAACGTGGTGCCCAATGCGCTAAGTCAAAAACACCAACTTAAAATGGTGTATGGGAAATAAAACTTCAAAAGGAAGTTTGACTAGCAAGCCATCGTGACGAGTTTACCAAGGAAATGAAGCAAAACATTCAAAAGGGAATCAAGTCACACTTCCATTTGCGAAATGGATTATTGTGGTATAAGCAAAATTGGCTTTATGTTCTAAAAGGGAGGCTGAAGGATGTGCTTTTGAAGGAATGTCATGATGGGCCCCTTGTGGGTCATGGTGGCACAAAATGCACCATAACATTCTTCAAGAAGTCTTAATATTGGCCTAATTTGAAAAAAAATGCAAAGGAATATGTGAAGACTTGTTTGATTTGCCAACAAAATCGAACATTCAATAAGAAACAAGTAGGATTATTGTGACCATTACCAATTCCTGAAGGGCTGTGGGAAAGTGTGTCCATGGATTTCATGGTGAGTTTACCATCATCAAGGGGATTTGATACGATCATGGTGGTGGTGGATCGATTTAGCAAGATGGCACACTTCATTCTCACCAAGGAAAATGCCACGGCCCAAGAGACAGGAAGGTTGTTCTTCACGCACGTGTTTAAGCATCATGGCCTCCCAAAGGACATTATGTTGGATCGAGACCCAAAGTTCACAAGCAAGTTTTGGCGAGCTTTGTGGAAGCGCATGGGGTTGGAACTCAAAATGAGCACCTTATTCCGAACCTAAACGGATGGAAAAATTGAGAGAGTGAACTTAGTTATCCAACAATTCCAAAGGAATTATGTGGTGACGAATCAACAAGATTGGGTGGACCATTTGGAGTTGGCCGAATTTTGCTACAACAATTCGGAGTATTCAGCAACTGGTTCCACCCTTTTTGAAATGGTGACGGGCAAATCACCAATTGTGCCTACAACTTGGGTCGTACTTAGGCAACCCCTAAGTGATGTAAGTGAGGAAGTGTCAATGGTCACACAACTTGATGAAGAGAGGCGGCGCTTATGGGAGATGGCTAAGGCCAATTTTGAGAATGCGCATAAACGGTACAAAGATTTTGTGAAGCTTCCGGATGGGACTAGGAGGATTGAAAAGTAATTCAATTATTCACACAGACATGCACAAACCAAACAATAAGTTGATTAGTGCATAGTTATAACACTTTGGTGCACGAACAAACCATGGGCAAACATGGATTCACAAGACTCACCACGGCCGAAACTTGGGGGAAGCCACCACCTTCCCCCTTATAATATACTCTGTGCCTGGCCAGGAGACAACACCTAAATCTCATTTTGTCTCGGGACTCCCAAGTGGGAGTCTCAAAATTCCCAAAATTGGGACTTCCACAACTTTGGGGGCCCATAACTTTGTGTGCAAACCCTTGATTGATATGAGGTCTAAAGCAAAGTTGTAGCCCTCATTTTTTAACAGTATGTCGCATGCCACCTGCACACCACCTGCACGTAAGGAAATCGGGGCGATTCTTAATTTTTAGTGGTCGGGAGTCAAATTGACAATTTGACTCCCAACCTTTCTTTTGGTTATAATTTGTGTTTTAAGTGTCCAAATGGGTCATGCAAGCCCATTTTAAACATCTACATTTCAAGATCTTTTCAAAAATATAAGAAACTTTTCAAACCAATGGGTTTTGACCCCCGCAATTGCTCTATGAAGACTCAGGAGTCCAACTCCCAAAGTGGGAGCTCACTTGGGAGTGTGAGGGTTCATTCCCTCACACTTTCTTACACTCCCAAGAACATGATATGTGACTCATGGGCTTCTTTCTTGGCCCGCACCCTTGTAAGCCCTTACATTGGTCACAAACCCAAGGCTAGGGTTGCGATAATGTGAATGTGCAAAAATAAAAATAAATCATATTACTTTACATAAAACCATTACTTGGAGCAAAAAAACAAAAAAATGAGGCAAGAATAAGAGTGTTTATATTTTGAAAGTGGGATGCAGCATCGAAAATTAAATATTTTCATGACTTGATTCATTGATAAGGTCATCATGTTTGAAAAAAAAAATTAGTCTAAAAATGTTATAATTCTTTGTTATGGTAAGTATAAATATGTGGTTTTACAACGAATAATACCTAAAGCCAAAGTGTGGGTTATTGCTAAGGCATCCACATCAACCTTGAATCATGTTGTCTTGGCATGTGTGATGAAACAATCCAAGGAACAATAATTGTTGTTAAATGTTTGACAACAACTATCATATTTAATATAAACATGGAAGTTGAACTATTATAGGTTTTTAGTATGCTTGAAATATCTTACCATTTTGAGGTTGAAGTCTTGCATAAAAATATGCAATTGGAAGTCATAAAGGTGATCAAACCTTTTTTTAAATTTTTGAAATGTTTTTACACACACAATTATAATCATGTTGGATTCATGTTTCAAGGTTTTGTGTATTGTGGAAAACTTAATGGGACATGCAAATTTAATCTAGTTGGCATTTGAGTATGTTTTCAAGGTTGTCATTCCTCTTTTAATGGATGTGGTTTGATAAGATGAACCCTATTACCAATGCATATGTTGTAGCAATAGTTGATATTGTGGGACCAATATTGAAAAAAATATGTTTGGTCTTAGGGCCTCAAGTGAAGAACCTTTTTGAACATTAATCACTAAAAAATTATCCTTGTTTTAAGAAGCTTTCTATATTCCTTCATAGATACACATGCAAATCCACTAGCTTCGTGGCACATGCACATGAAAGCCAATTTCCAAACGTGGTTTTTATTTGTAAAACAAATTCTTGGAATCTTAGGTTCACAAATAGAAATTGGTACAGTAACACAACATGTGGGTTATAACATCTATGGTCTATTGCAACTTGTTAAAAATGCACCTTAAAACCACATGTATTCATGCCATTTGCTAGAATTCTACATTTGTAAGTGCATTGGCCTTCAAATATTTAGCAAGATCTACATGCATTGTTTTAAATTGATTGGATTTGACCTTGTGAAAGGTTTTTGTAGGGGGGAATAACCAGCTCAACTAAACCAAGCAAAGTGCTTATTGTAGCACCCATGTAGGTAAGAACATTGAAACTAATTATTCCGTGCATGATTATGTTTACATTATCTATATCTAAACTTGGAACACACCTATGTGTAGGACCCCATCAATTCGAGCACCTAAGGTAATTTCTTTGCCTATAAGAGTCCCAAATTCTATGATTGTTATCTACGTGTGCAAATATTGCATAGGGCATCAAAGATATACTTGTTCGCCCTTCTTATTTTTTCCAACTTGGTATGCTTCTATTTAGTCAATCTTGTGTGTAGTAGAAGGGTTTTGATTCCAATATCCATCAACATGTGGTGATATCAAACCCTTGCCACATTTCATCAAAGATTGTAGTTATTCATTATGCCATGTTCCATTCCTATCTTGTACAAATTGACAACTTTGATAGATAATGACATATGAAACACATATGTAATCCAACCCAAGCTCATTGAAAGCAACCAAGGTGCCAATTGCAACATCCAAGCTCAATCCAACACAAGTAACCATTGATGACCTATTTAATCTATAACTTAACTAATGTTATATTTTCTAATACCATCTTGACAATGCAAATTAATTATTATATTTCTAAATTTAATAAGACTTTGGCGATTATACGTGTTTTCAAATGTTTAGTTTGCAACTTGATGTTATATAGATTAAGGGTATGGTGATCACACACATAGTAGATGCAAATTGGGATTGAGGTCTACTTTTGGGATTTGATCTCTAAGAGGAAAACATCTGCAACAATGATTTGTGGTATGCATGGTAGCAAAATTGGAAGCAAGGTCATACCTTTGGATTATGTGGCTATGCAAGTAGGGGGGTGTTTATGCCTAATGCAATAATGCCATTTAATGAAATAACTAGAGACACCCAGGTTAAAGAATTGAAGAATTCAAAAGGGGTTATTCAGATTTGGAGGTCAAAGTTCTTCAAACTTGTTTGTCTTCAATGAAATAACCAATGAACAAAACTCCCCACATGATGGTTTAATATGTATTTCTAGTTTGACGTAGTAAAACCCCCAAATTCATTATACATGTATAACGTTTCATGTTTCAAAATTAATAGATTTTAATTTTCCATTTCATTTCTTGGGTTGATTTGTGATTAGATATCATAACTTGTTCATGCCTACTTTAGTCCTACCCCTTAAATTTTTGGAACCTCCAGATAATGGCATAATAAGATATAGACACTTGGAATGACTAGTTTGTACATGTCCAACACCAAAGTTCAAACCCATTTGAAAATAATGTCCAATTGTATATTGACATCTAGCATCATCACAAAGTTGGATAACAACACCATAATTCCCATTATTATTTTTAATAGTCAAAATCCTAAAATGACACATGGCAAATTGCCAATACCTTGATCCAAAACCTTGCATGGACATGAAAACCCTAAAATAATATTATGCCAATCAAAATTAGACATGTGTTCCATTGTCATTATTTGAAATCAAACCTTAAAAATAAAAAAATAGATATCAAATGGCCATGTGTCATTTTACAATTTTTTGTATTGGACATGAAATCCTTAAAAAACCTTAATGATTTAAGGAAAATACACATGTCATGATTTAAGTGGTTACAAAAGCCCTAAATTCAAAACGATACATAGTTAATTTTTTCCATTGCTAAAACAAGAACATTGGTGTGGCAAATTGATTTTTTTTTTTTATTAGCCCTAGTTTATACCCTAAGTCTAAAAATAACAAATGAACACATGGCACTATCACAATGTATCAAACTAGACCTTAAATTTCATATTCGATTAATTACATTTTGCCACATGTACAAATATGATTAGTCCACAACCAATTCCAAGCCTACCCTAAAGGTATAACCATTCATTCATGAAAATACTTGTGTTAGTAACCTAAGTATCCTTAATCCCCCCCATAAATGTGCCCTAGAACCTTAAAAATATTTGGTGAATGATGGGTTGACACACACATTAAACTAATTCAACCATATGGCAGGTTTGTGTTAACCATTGGTAGAAGGAAGCTTTTCACAATATAAAGTTACACATGGCGAGTTCATGTCTAAACATATGGATACATCTTGTAAGGAACTACAAGGCTAGTTAGTGATCGATCATGTTTTTGATAATTAATTTAATTTTCATTGAATATATCAATCCAAAAACTTGTGGTGATCAATATAGACCATTGATAAGTCATAATTGATAAGGTTTAAAGGGACTATAGTCACTTGGGACATAATCCTAAATGATATTTGTGATTATGGACATGTAAAGGATTAATGGTAAAAGTAGCTTGTTTAAGATGACTACAAAGTCATGTAGTCGCATGTGTTATAAGCGACTATAAATGTAGTCCTTTATGTAGTTGGAAAAGACATGATTTGGTATAGTGATTTGAAATGACTTTATCTTAATCACATTTTCAAATGATATCTTAGACATCCATGTCATTTTGTCATCAATCATGGATGTTATATGAATGAAAATTTGTAATGGAAAATTGATATCATCTTCCTATTATCACGTTGTCATCTATTAATCAAATGCACCATTAATATATGAATATAACTTTTTCCACATGGGATTTGAAGTAATATCCTACGATTACAGTTAATTATGTAGTTGTTTAGAACATCTAGTCATTGATTTCTTGGTTGTAAAAGACAAAATTCCTTTTAGTGCATGCATTTTCACATTTTTCTTGCACATCTCATGTTCTTGTTTTTGAATCGCATAATCTTGTCTTGTTCTTTATTTGAAAGTTAGATTTAGACCTTTCTTTTACCCTTTGTTCTTGTGCATCTTTGTGTCCTTGTCAATTGGTTCCTCATTTGATGACAATTTAGAGATGTGAATTGGTGGTAGCATTTGTGTTTTATCTTGGATGAAATTGTGACATAGTGTAGAACTCATATTAGACAAAACACTCACCATGTTTTTGTTGATATTGTATTTTTTTTATCCTTCTTTTTCAAATATTTTAGATGTGCGTTGAAAGTCTTTCTTGAAATTTGGTACGATTCTTATCAATGTCTAATTGAATGATGTTGTCTTAATCCATGGCATTATATGTAGCCTCAATGACCAACATGAAGATTGATGTCCCTTTCCTTTCTTTTTTTGTACTCCCTGAAGTTGTCCTTGTGGTAGGCATTGGCTAGGTGCTGCCTCTCATAGGTGTAATGAAATTTGAAGAATCACCAAGTTTGATGATTCTAGGATATTGAAGATTATTTGGCACAAAAGATTATGATATATCATCTAGATTGATTGTATCTTCCAAATTAACTTCATGATTGATGTTGGTGTTCATTTACTGAGCATCGTGACTATTCTTAGGAACATTATCTTTTCCCAACAACTTTTGCATGGAGGAACAAGATGATTGCATAGGAAAGTGTTCCTGTTGTTTTTTGTTTTGATGTACATAAATTCCATTTCCTTGTGCATTGAGGTCTTTCACATGTATTGCAATATTGATGTTTCTTTCCCTTTGAAATGCTTGAATAACATTGTAGCACTCTTCATTGAATTGCTTTAGGAAATGATTTGTTAGGCTCTTCCATGGACAAGTCCCAACAAGATGTATTATGACCAATCCCTTTGTGGTAATAAAAAATCCTCTTGTAGTTACTGTTGATATAATTCCACTTGTCCTGCACATCTTCTCATTTCTTGGTGTCTTTGAATTTTTTTTTGATTATAGGTCTTCAAACAATTTGTTCCACCTTTCGGTTGCAAGAATCATGTTGGATCTTGGATTGACAAGATGCTTCAAGTAGATGTGTTCTTTGTGTTTATTGTGGACCAATGCAAGCACCTCCTCTTGATTCTAGTTGGTGTTGCGTTGTTGTGAGGGACCTACTCCACTTGATATGGTGCCTTTGGCTTTTCCTTTTGCATTTTTTGCTATATTGTTGCTTAAATTATTCATTGTATCCCAAGCCTCCATTTCCAACTAATCTATTGTAATGATGAGATGAAATGATTGATATGGAATTAATGCTTGTTGTAAATACAATATAGATGATATGTTGGTAATCGTAAAATTGATGTTTATTGCAGAATCACTAGAGATGATATGTTGGTAATTGTAAATATGATGTATATTGCATAAACAATAGAGGTTGCAAAAATGATCTTTGTTGTAAAGAGAACGTATATGATATGTAGAGATCTAATGCTTACTACAAAGACAATATTGATTGCAGATCCGATGTTTGTTGCAGAGGATTTTGTTGCCAAAAACAATAGAGGTTACAGAGATGGTGCTTGTTGACAAGATGTTAGTACCAAGGTGGTTGTTGCCAAAGGACATTGATGCTAAAGATTTTGCTACCAAAGATGCTAATCTATAGACGTTCTTGAGATGCTATTCTGGAAATGTTCTTGCTCAAGATTATTTATACCAGACACAATTCTGTCATTGATGCCTGCTAGCATAGCAAATTGCTGCAAAGTAATGAATTCTATAGACCTTGCTACAGGTGCTTGTTATCAAAAAATATACTACTGCCAAAAATGCCTGGTGCCATAGAAAATTGTTGCAATTTGTAAATCTCAAAAGACATTGTTGATAAATGCAATTGCCACCAAAAACACTACAACCAAAAACACTTGCTGCCATTGTTGTACAGACACATTCTGCCATCGGTTTGTGCTGCAGAGACCCTTCTACATAGACGCTTTAAAATTTTGGCAATGGAAAATTGTTTATGGCGATGATTGAAGAGCCAGAACACAGAAGGATTGCTGATAAGTTAATAGTTCGAATTCTTGTGCAGTAAGCTATCAGCAACGTTAAGTGCAGCACATATTTTTTTTCCAAACATTTCTACCATAATGTCAATAAACTAACACCTTTGCTAACACAAAAAATTAGGGCAAAAAAAACACTACCACGTCATCTGACATGTCATCTATTTACAAACAACCTGTGACAGGTTTGAGAATAGTGATTGTTACTTTTTGTTTTAACTTCTACACTATCTCCATGTGTGAACGGACCATAAGTCTAACAAGGACAACAACGACACGAATAACAAGGACAAGAAGGTTGTATAACTTAATGG
>Ga0116228_10003293_pt1 | contig 14163 bp, 11 predicted proteins | sample S1TSphfallax_2_FD_89694 | JGI IMG/M metagenome (GOLD analysis project Ga0116228, IMG submission 89694) | Host-associated microbial communities from peat moss isolated from Minnesota, USA - S1T2_Fc - Sphagnum fallax MG | ecosystem: Host-associated > Plants > Peat moss > Unclassified | place... | reverse complement strand
TGAATCCGCCTCTAAAATATTCCTAGAGGGCGATTCAGACATAAAGATGAACCGCAAAGCGGTTCATCTTTATGTCATCGCGCTCTAGAGTATCCGATCAGGTTGAATCGCAAGCGATTCAACTGAGCCATATTGCTCTAGCGCCGCCTTGGCTTCGCGGCTGGTTGGGGCTAATCCGGCTGCATGGCCAGCAGCAACGACATCCGCGCGACGTTTCTCTCGTTTTTCGCCCGCAATGGGCATGAAATCGTTCCCAGCTCCTCCCTGGTGCCGAAAAACGACCCGACTCTGCTCTTTGCAAATTCCGGCATGGTGCAGTTCAAGAACGTTTTCACCGGGCAGGAAAAGCGGCCCTATGCCCGCGCCACCACGGCGCAGAAATGCGTGCGCGCCGGTGGCAAGCATAACGACCTGGACAATGTCGGCTACACCGCCCGGCACCATACGTTTTTTGAAATGCTGGGCAATTTTTCCTTCGGCGACTATTTTAAGGATCAGGCGATTTCCCATGCCTGGACGCTGCTGACGAAGGATTTCGGCCTGCCGGCGGACAAACTGCTCGTTACGGTCTATCACGAGGACGAGGACGCCGCGAACCTTTGGAAGAAGATCGCCGGGCTGACGGACGAAAAAATCATCCGCATCGCAACGTCGGATAATTTCTGGCGGATGGGCGATACCGGGCCGTGCGGCCCTTGCTCAGAGATTTTTTATGACCACGGCCCCAGCATCCCAGGCGGGCCGCCCGGCAGCCCGGAAGAGGATGGGGACCGGTTCATCGAAATCTGGAACCTCGTCTTCATGCAGTTCTTGGAGGAGCCGGCCGGGACCAGAAACCCGCTGCCCAAACCCTCCATCGATACCGGCATGGGGTTGGAGCGGTTCGCCGCAATATTGCAGGGCAAGCACGATAATTACGATACGGATACGCTGCGCGCGCTCATCCTCGCCTCCGCCGAGGCCACCGGCAAATCCCCCGACGGGGATTTTAAGACCAGCCACAGGGTTGTGGCGGACCATCTGCGCAGCACCTCGTTTTTGATGGCGGATGGTGTGCTGCCCTCCAATGAAGGCCGCGGCTATGTGTTGCGGCGGATCATGCGGCGGGCGATGCGGCATGCGTATCTCATGGGTGCGGCCGAACCGCTGATGTACCGGCTGGTCCCGGCGCTGACCCGCCAGATGGGCCAGGCCTACCCGGAACTGAACGCCGCCGAAGACCTTAGCGTCGAGACCTTGAAATCCGAGGAAACGCGTTTCCGCGCCATGCTGGAGCGCGGTATTTATCTCCTCAATGACGAGACCGCGAAACTCGGCGAAGGTCAGGCTTTGCCAGGCGCCGTCGCGTTCAAGCTTTACGACACGTATGGTTTTCCGCTGGATTTGACGCAGGACGCGCTGCGCGAACAGGGGCGGGAGGTGGATACTGCCGGCTTCAACAGCGCCATGGATGAACAGCGCGCCCGCGCCCGCGCCGCCTGGTCCGGCAGCGGCGAGGCGGCGACGGAGAATGTGTGGTTCGAACTGAAGGAAAAGCTCGGGCCCAGCGAATTTTTGGGTTACGCCACGGAACAGGCGGAGGCGACGATCACCGCGCTGATCGTCGACGGGCATCCAACAGATGAAGCGATGCTCGGCCAGGATGTCGCCATTCTGTTGAACCAAACGCCATTTTACGCCGAAAGCGGCGGCCAGGTAGGGGATACCGGTTTTTTCTCCGGCGGCGATCATTTGCGCATTTCGATCCGCGATACGCAGAAAAAACTCGGCGGCCTCTTCGTGCATTTCGGCAAAGTTGAAGCCGGCACGGCGCGGGTTGGAGACGCCGTTCTCGCAACCGTGGACCACACCCGCCGCTCAGCCATCCGCGCCCATCATTCGGCAACGCATTTGTTGCACGAGGCGCTGCGCCGGCAGCTGGGCACCCATGTCGCGCAAAAGGGCAGTTTGAACGCGCCGGACCGGCTGCGTTTTGACATTTCCCAGCCCCGCCCGGTGACGCCCGAGGAATTGGCCATTGTCGAGCGTGAGGTGAACGCGCGTATTCGCGAAAACGCGGAAGTGACGACGCGGCTGATGACGCCGGATGAAGCCGTCAAACTCGGGGCGATGGCGCTGTTCGGCGAAAAATACGGCGATGAAGTGCGGGTTGTGGCGATGGGCGAGAGTGAGGACGTGGGCCAGAAATCGGCCTATTCCATCGAGCTTTGCGGCGGCACGCATGTCGGCCGCACGGGGGATATCGGGCTGTTCCGTATCACCGGCGAAGGTGCGGTGTCCGCTGGCATCCGCCGGATCGAGGCTGTGGCCGGCGAGGCGGCGATTGCGGCGATTGCCGATGAATCGCGGCTGCTGGCCGAATCCGCGGCCATTCTCAAAACCCCCATCAGCGAGCTGCCGGCCCGCATCGCGGCCCTGCAGGACGACAAGCGCAAGCTGGAACGGCAAATTTCCGAGCTTCAACGGAAACTCGCCATGGGCGGTGCGGCCGCCGCGGTGGAGGACATCGCCGGCGTCAAATTCGCCGGCCGCAATGTCGGCGAGGTTTCCGCCAAAGACCTGAAATCCGTCGCCAGCGCGGTGCTGCAGGAACTTGGCCGGGGAGTGGCGGCGCTGATTGCGACGAACGAAGGGAAGGCCAGCATTGTTGTTGGCGTTTCGCCCGAGCTGACCGGGAAATTCGATGCGGTAACGCTGGCGCGTGCGGCGGCGGCGGCGGTGGGGGGTTCCGGCGGCGGGGGCAGCAAAAACCTGGCGCAGGCCGGCGGGCCGGATGGCGGCAAATGGGAAGCGGCGCTAGACGCAGTACGGGCCGCGATGGCGGCGTAGCGTTTGAAGCGGGTGGGTTAGCTTCGCTAACCCACCCGACGGTTCTAGAGCATGATCGCTTCAAGTAGCGATCACGCTCTAGCTTTTTTGCTGAGGGCGATTCACGTTTTCGGCGCGCTCAAGCGAGCGCACCTCAAACGATCGCGCTCTAAAAGCCGCCCTCGAACGCGATTTCCGAGATCGGTTTGCGGGGGCTGGGAAATTCCCGCGCCTGCAGCATTTCCGGCAGCAAGGTTTTCGGGCCGATTTTGCCGATCACGATGCCGGCTTCGATGCGGTGGTCATCCGGCACGTGCAGCTCGGTCTTGATCCGGTCCATCTCGATGCCCGCCATCCCATGCGCATGCCACCCTAATAACGAGGCCTGCAGCGCGAGATAGCCCCACGCCGCGCCGGCATCAAAAGAATGGCTGTGGGAGGGTACGCGGGAATCCTTGCCGGGGACGACCATCGTTGTCTCGGACACGACAAAAATGATGGCAGAGCCGGTTTTCGCCCAGGACTGGTTGAATTCGTTCAGCAAGCCCAGAAACTTGTCCCAATGCGCATTGTCGCGCACCGCGTACAAAAACCGCCAGGGTTGCGAGTTGTAGGAAGACGGCGCCCAGCGCGCGGCTTCCAGAATGGTGAACAGCACCGATTGCGGCATCGCCTCGCCGGTAAAGGCGCGCGGCGACCAGCGATCCAGAAATTGCTTGTCGATCGGGTGGTCGGCAACGCGGGGATTTTCGAAAGCCATTTTTTGCTCCTACTCCTGAAACTTGTATGACGCTTTATAGGTCCCGGCGCCGCGGGCCGCCAAGCCGGGGTTCAGTGCGCTGCCTTGCCCGCCTCGTCCAGGTCCGCGAATTCCGCGTCCAAAAGTTCAATATTCACCGCAGCCACGTTCTCCTCCAGATGTTTGACCTTGGAGGTGCCGGGAATCGGCAGCATGACCGGGCTGCGCTTCAGCACCCAGGCCAGCGCCACCTGGGCGGGCCCCACGCGATGGTCGCGGGCAATTTTGTCCAGAATCGTGCCCGGTTTGGCCAGATCGCCCGCCGCCAGCGGAAACCACGGAATGAACCCGATTTTTTTCTCCGTGCAGTAGTTCAATACCGCCTCGCTCGCCCGGTCCACCAGGTTATATTTGTTCTGTACCGTCGCGACCTCAAAAAATTTGCCGGCGGCCTCGATTTCCTCGACCGAAACCTCGCTCAAACCCGCATGTTTGATAACGCCGTCCGCGAGCAATTGCTTGATCGCGCCAAACTGTTCATCGCGCGGCACTTTCGGGTCGATCCTGTGCAGCTGCCACAGCCCGATGCTCTCCACCCCCAGCCGGCGGCGGCTTTTATGCGCCTGCTGGATGAGATATTCCGGCCGCCCGACCGGGACCCACACATTCGGGCCGGTGCGGGTCAGCCCGCCTTTGGTGGCGATCAGCATATTCTTGTACGGGTGCAGCGCCTCGTGGATCAGCTCCTCGGAAACATCCGGGCCGTAGGAATCCGCGGTGTCGATAAAATTCACCCCGAGCTCCGGCAGCCGCTTCAGCGTTGCAAGGGCCTCTTTGCGGTCCGCTGGCTCGCCCCAGATGCCGTCCCCGGTGATCCGCATGGCGCCGAAACCCAGGCGATTCACTTCGATTTCCCCGCCGATTTTAAAAATGCCTGATTTGCCGGCGTTGAGAGTTGGCATTGGCTGCTCCTGTTCACATGTCCATGTCAAAACCCATATGGTGCGGTGCAAGAGGAATTCCATTGAGGAGAGAACAGATGACCCTACCCACCCGCAAGCTCGGTACCCAAGGTTTGGAAGTCCCCGCTATCGGCCTTGGCTGCATGGGGATGAGCCAGTCCTACGGCCCGGCGGATGAGGCGGAATCCATCGCCACGCTGCACCGCGCCATCGAGCTTGGCTGCACGTTTTTGGATACGGCGGAGGTGTACGGGCCGTTCACCAATGAGGATTTGTTGGGCCGCGCGCTGGCGGGCAAGCGTGGCCAGGTGACCATTGCCACCAAATTTGGGTTTGACATCAAGGACGGCAAGAATGCGGGGACCAACAGCCGGCCCGCGCATATCAAGGAGGTGGTGGAAGCCTCGTTAAAACGGTTGCGTACCGACCATATTGATTTGCTCTACCAACACCGTGTCGACCGCAACGTGCCGATCGAAGACGTGGCCGGCACAGTGGCGGAACTTGTCGCGGCTGGGAAGGTGCGGTTTTTCGGCCTTTCCGAAGCCGGCGTGTCAAACATCCGCCGCGCGCATGCCGTGCACCCGGTTTCAGCGCTGCAGAGCGAATATTCGCTCTGGGAACGCAATCTGGAGCAGGATGTCATCCCGGCACTCGACGAGCTGGGAATTGGGCTGGTGCCGTTCTCACCGCTGGGCCGTGGTTTTTTGACCGGGGAAGTGAAGCGCGCGGAAGACTATCCGGCGGATGATTTCAGGCGCAACGACCCGCGCTACCAAGGCGAAAATTTTACGGCAAACGTGGCCGCCGCCGAGACAGTGCGGCGGATTGCGGCGGAAAAGGGGGGAAAACCCGGACAGATCGCGCTGGCCTGGCTGCTGCACAAGGGGGCGCAGATCGTCCCCATCCCCGGCACCAAGCGCCGCAAATTTTTGGAGGAAAACATCGCCGCCGCCGCCATCACCCTGAATCCGGCCGAAATGCAGGCGCTGGACGAGGCCCTGGCGCCGGAAAAAATCGCCGGCCCACGCTACGGCGAAGCCATGATGAAAATGGTCGACCGGTAGGCGGTCCGGCCATGCCCGAAACCCCGATCACCGCCCTCGAAGCCCTAAAACCCCGCCGCGGCGCCGCCGTGCTTTTGGAAGTTCTGCGTTCCGAAGGGGTAAAATACATTTTTGGCAATCCAGGCACCACGGAATTGCCGCTGATGGACGCGCTGACCGGCGTTGCGGAAATCAACTACATCTGGGCCTTGCAGGAGGCCAGCGCGGTGGCGATGGCGGATGGCTATGCCCAGGCCGCCGGCCGCCCCGGATTTTTGAACCTGCACACCGCCGGCGGGCTTGGGCATGGCATGGGCAACCTTCTCAACGCCAGCGTCTCGCAAACCCCGCTGGTCGTCACCGCCGGCCAGCAGGATTCCCGCCACACCATCACGGACCCGCTGCTGTTCGGCGACCTCGTGCAAATCGCCCGCCCGGCGGTCAAATGGGCGCAGGAAGTCGCACATGCGGACCAGTTGCCTGTGCTGGTCCGCCGCGCCTTTCATGATGCGAGCGCCGCCCCCGCCGGCCCGGTCTTCTTGTCCCTTCCGATGGATGTGATGGAGGAGATGAGCACCGTCGGAATCGCCGAGCCCTCGGTCATCGACCGCCGCACGGTGGCCGGGTCACTGCAAGAACTTAGCCGCCGGCTGGCCACGATTCCGCCTGGAAAACTGCTGATCATCGCCGGAGATGAAGTTTACGGCAGTGGGGCGGCGCCAGAAGTGGCGGCGCTGGCGGAGACACTCGGCGCGCCGGTCTATGGGTCGTCCTGGCCCTCCTGCCTGCCCTTTCCCACCGCGCACCCGCTCTGGGCGGGGAATATGCCGAGCAAGGGGAAAGAAATTTACGAAATTCTGTCACGCTACGATGCGGTGTTCGCGCTGGGCGGCAAATCCCTCATCACCGTGCTGTACACCGCCGGGCCGATCATTCCGGCCAGCTGCGCGGTGTACCAGATGTCCACGGACGTGCGCGACCTCGGCCGCACTTACATGACCCAGCTTTCCGTGGTCGGCGACATCAAGGCCTCTCTCCAACAGATGCTGCCATTACTTGCGGAAGCCGCGGCGCCGAAGGCGGCGGAATATGCGGCACTCGTCACGCAGGCCGCCGCCGCGCGGCAAGCCCGCCATACCGAACGCGCCGCCCTGGCCGCCGCGCAGTGGAACGAACCCCTCATCACCCCGCTTGTGGCGGCGCAGGAAACCGCGCGTGCCATCGGTCCAAAAATCCGGATCGTGGATGAGGCTGTCGCCACCGCGTTTCACCTGCGCGATTTTTTGAACAGCGCGTCCCCGCTGCAATATTTTTTCTCGCGCGGCGGCGCGCTGGGCTGGGGCATGCCGGCCGCGGTCGGCTGCTCGCTGGGGCTGGGGCGCGAGCCGGTCGTGTCCCTGGTCGGCGACGGTGCGGCCATGTACTCGCCGCAGGCGCTATGGACGGCGGCGTATGAAAAACTGCCCGTCACCTTCGTCGTGATGAACAACCGCGAATACAATATTTTGAAGAATTTCCTGCGCGGCCGCGAGGATTATCTTTCCACCCGCAGCAATCGTTTCATCGCCATGGACATCACCGACCCGCCCATCGATTATCTGGCGCTGGCGCAATCCATGGGCGTGCCGGCGCGGCGGATCGAGCGGCCGGCGGATATCGCGCCGGCCATCGAGGCGGGCATTGCCTCCGGCCAGGCCAACCTCATCGAAATCATCATCGGCACGGAGTTTACGGCGCGCTGAGGCAACCGCCCACTGCACGCAAGAAGGGTTAACAAACAAAGAAAAATCCCGTTTTGCGTGTAAATTAACTTGACACGTATTATAATTGAGATAAACCGTCTCGCATGGCAGGCGCTTTCCTGCTCTGAAGCGGGGACAAATGGGCTACATTCTGACAAGCGCCGTATCGCCAGACGCAGACCTGATCGCAGCCTGCGCGCAATACATCGCCGGTGACGACGATGCCGGCGCGATGCAAAACATTTGCGGCATGACGGCAACAACGCCGGAAGGCTGGCGCGCTTTGGCGGCGGCGGCCGATCATGCCGCCGGGATGAAGGGTGGCAGCGACGCGGCGGCGCTTATTTTTGCTATGCAGCGCTCGCTCTTGAGCAAGCGCAAACGGATCCGCGGCGAGACGCCAGGCTTCGCCGAACCGGCGAATTTTAATCAGCCGCAAGCGGCTACGATTTCGCGAATCATGAGCGAAGATGCCGAAATCGAGACGCTCAGTACCGCTGAAATCGCAGAGTCGTGGTGTACCGGCACGCCGGTGGCGCGCGAAATCGTTGTTGTCCCCTGCGTCCCCGGCCTTGCCGCCAGAATTCAGGCGCGCCAGCGAGCAGGACAAGGACTTGCTGGAGACTGGAAGGCGCAGGTTGCCTACCTGAATGCCATGAAAAACCTCACACCGGATGCGGGCCAGTTCCTCACCATCGCCTAGCTGGCCGCGCCTAGCCGGCGGCGCCTAGCCGGCGGCGAGCAAACAAAATCGCGGCGATCGTCACGATCGACGCGATGATCAAGTACAAGCCCGGCGCGCGCGGGTCGTGGGTTTGGGCCACGAGCCAGGTGTTGATGAAGGGCGCAAAGCCGCCAAATACGGCGATGCCGACGGCGTAGCCCACCGAAAGCCCGATGCCGCGATGGCGCATGGAAAACACCATGCCCATGAAGCCGGTGAGCGGCGCGTTATACGGCATCCCGATCACCGTGAAAAACAGCGGCAGCAAAAACAGCATGATTGGCCCCGGCCAAGCGGCCAGGACCATGAAGGCGGGATAGCCCGCCAGCATCATCGCGATGCATGAGAAAATCATCCAGCGGCTGCGATGCGTCTGGTCGAACCGGTGCGCCACCGCAAGCCGCCAGGGAATCAGCGCCAGCGTTACCATGTTCAGCAGCACCACCGCGCCCAGCGCCTTGGCGGCTGTCATATGCAACTGCGTGGCGGCGTAGGTGGGCAGATACACCACCAGATAGGTCTGCGCCGTGCCGATTGCCACCATGCAGGCCGCAATCACAATCCCGCCCCAGGTCGCCGGTTCATGGGGCGCGGGCGGCGAATCCTTCTGCGCCAGAAACGCCGGCGCCTCATGCAAACGGCGGCGGAGCAAAAGTGCCACCGGCCCGGCCAGCACGCCGATGCCGAAGGCGATGCGAAACCCCCAATCGTGAAAAGCCGCGATAGGCATGGTGAGGCTGAGGAGATACGCGACCAGCGAGCCGATCAAAAAAGCGATATTCTGGCTGCTGCCCTGCCAGCTTGCCGCATGGGTTTCCCGCCCCGCCGAATGCTCGATCATCAGCGCCGTCGCACTGCCAAACTCGCCGCCCAGCCCGAAACCCTGGATCAGCCGCGCCAACAAAATGCCAAGCGGCGCAAATATCCCGATCATCGCCCGGGTCGGCATGAAGGTGATCAATGCGCTGCCCAGCGTCATCAACGAAACCGCGACGATCATGCTGGCCGCCCGACCCCTGCGGTCCGCGAACTGCCCCAGGACAATCGCGCCAACAGGACGCGCCAGAAATGAAACCCCAAAGGTTCCAAACGTCAGCAGCAGCTTCGTCGCGGGGTCACTGCCTGGAAAAAACGCGGCTGCGATGTAGGGGGCAAAAAACCCGTAGATAATAAAGTCGTAGAATTCCAGCGCGTTGCCGATGGAAGCCCCGGCGATCATCTGCCAGCGCGGCATTGTCAGCGTGTCTGCCTCAGCCACGGGAAGCCGCGCGCGCCTCGTGCATCATGTGCAGCGTGATTTTTCGGACTTCTTGCTTGCTGCTTTCTATATGCGCGCGCAGCATGATGAGGGTTTCAGCCACCAGCCCCCGCCTCAGCGGCCGCAGAATCTGCACATGTTCCCGATAAGTCGCGGCAATTCGCGATTCCTTGAAAAAATCCAGCCGCCTTATGATGCGGATTTTCTCGGTCAGCTCATGATGCACCGCCGCCATCTGCTTGTTGCCGGCCGCCTCCATGAGAATCCGGTGAAACCCCTCATCCAACTCGGTCAGCCGCTTCGGATCCGGCTCGCGCGCGGATTCCGGCACCTTCCAGATTTTCTCCAGCGTCTCCACAGCCTCCAGCCGCGCATCATTGCCGGCCTGGCAAAGCCGCTCCACCGCCGCCGACTCCAGAACAATCCGCAGCTCATACAACTCATCAAACCGCTTGAAATCGAACGGGCAAATATGCCAGCCGCTGCGAAACCTTACATCCACAAATCCTTCGCGCTTCAGCATGAACAACGCATCCCGAATCGGGGTGCGGGACGCGGCAAAACGCCGGGACAAATCCGTCTCGGTAAAACGATCCCCAGGCAACAGCCGGAAATCCGAGATATCCGCCAGCAAATCCCGGTAGACGCGCTCAGCCGTCCTACCGCGCGTATTGGCCGCCACGTTGTCGTCCTTCGTCATTACCGGGAACGTATCCGGGACGGCACGGGAGGACAATAACGGGGTTGGATCTGGGCCCAGAGCAAGTAAGGCCAAGGGGCTCCGCCCCTTGGAACCCCGCCAAAGGCTGAGCCTTTGGAATCCATTAGTAAGGTTTTTGAAGAGGGGGCGCTTCCGGGCGTGACAACGCCCGACGCCCCCTCTTCAAAAACCTTAAGGGCTCTAAGGGCTGTGCCCTTAGCGGGGTCCAGGGGCAGAGCCCCTGGCCTTTCTTACTTCGACCCCACCCCAACCCCATTATTACCCTTGCGCCGTTCACCCGGTGGACCCGGCCATGTGGATGCCGATGGCCTGCCGGTCGGCGGCTTCGCGGGTGGTTTCGTAGACGATTTCGCCGGCGGACATGACCAACACCCGGTCGGCCAGTTCCAGCAGTTCGTCAAGGTCTTCGCTCACCAGCAGCACGGCGGCGCCGCGGTTGCGGGCGGCGACGATCTGGCCGTGGATATCGGCGACGGCGGCGAAGTCCAGCCCGAAGACGGGGTTGGCGCAGACGAGCACGTCGACGTCGCCGGAGAGTTCCCGGGCGAGGACGGCGCGCTGGACGTTTCCGCCGGAAAGGGAAGCGATGGGGGCATCCGGGCCGGTGGTGCGGACATTGTAGCGGGCGATAAGGTCGCGGCCTTGTTTTTTTAGCGCCCCGCGCTTGACCAGGATGCCGCCGCCGACGGGCGGCCTATCGAAATTCCTGAACGCCATGTTTTCGGCGACGCTCATCCGCCCGACGCACGCATTGCGGAGCGGCTCTTCCGGCAGGAGCGAAAATTTATGCCGAAAAATTTCTTCGCGGCTTGCTGTGAACGCCTCGCCGCGAACGGCCATGGTGCCGCTGTGTTTGCGCTGGCCGGCCAGCACTTCCACCAGCGCGGTCTGGCCGTTGCCGGAGACGCCGGCGACGCCGACGATTTCACTCCGGTGGACGTTGAGGGTGACGCCGCGCAGCGCCGGGCCGCCGGCATCGTCCAGGGCGGTGACGTGTTCCAGGGCGAGCATGAGCTCGCCGGCTTTTTTCTCCTCCCGCCCGGCATGATTTTTCTCTGCCTGGTCGCCGACCATGAGGCGCGCCATTTCGGCCACGCCTAGATCGGCAACGGCGCCGCCGCCCACCTTGCGGCCGCGGCGCAGGACCGTGACTTCGTCGGCAAAAGCCAGCACTTCGCGGAATTTATGGGTGATGATCAAAACGCTGAGCCGGCCTTCCAGCGCCATTGAGCGGATCAGCCCCAGCATTTCATCGGCTTCTTGCGGGGTGAGGACGGAGGTTGGCTCATCCAGTATCAGCAGCCGCGCCTGCAGATAAAGCTGTTTCAGGATTTCCGCCTTCTGTTTTTCGCCGGCCGCCAGCGCGGAGACGGGTTTGTCGATCGTCACCGTGAACGGCATGGTTTTGAGAAACGCCAGCAGTTTTGCGCGCTGCGCGGCCCAGTCGATTCTACCCGGCGAAAAACCCAGGCCCATGGTTAGGTTTTCCAGCACGGTCATCGAGGGGACGAGGGTGAAATGCTGGTAGACCATGCCGATTCCGGCCGCCTGCGCATCCCGCGGGTTACCTATTTTCTGCTCCTGCCCGTCCAGCCTAATCTCGCCCGCATCGGCGTGGTAAAACCCCATCAGGCATTTTACGAGCGTGGATTTGCCGGCGCCGTTCTCGCCCAGCAGCGCGTGGACGGTGCCGGGCCGAACCGATAGCGAAACGTTATCCAGCGCGGTGAAATCCCCGAATGTCTTCGTCAAGCCAATCGCTTCAAGCCCGGGCGCCGTCATGCAATGCCCGCCAGAAATGCCGCGCTATCCGCCACCGCGCCAAAAACGCCGCCCTGCATTTGCACCATTTTAATCGCATGGTCGTGGTTGGCCTTATCCGTCGCCGCGCAGCAATCGGTGAGCAGGAGACATTCAAACCCGCGGTCATTGGCATCGCGCATCGTGGTATGCACGCACACATCGGTGGTGATGCCGGTAAGCACGATGTTGCGCACACCGCGCACGCGGAGCAGCAATTCGAGGTCGGTGGCATAAAAACTGCCCTTGCCGGGCTTGTCGATGATGGGCTCACCCGGCAGCGGCGCCAGTTCCGGAATAATCTCCCAGCCCGGCTCCCCGCGGACCAGAATTTTGCCGCACGGCCCCGGGTCGCCGATGCCGGCGCCGATCTGCCGGGACCGCCAGCGTTTGTTGGCCGGCAGATCCGCAAGGTCGGGCCGGTGGCCTTCCCGGGTGTGGAAAATATGGTAGCCGCCGGCGCGCATTGCCGCCAGCACGCTGGAGATCGGCCCGATCGGCGCGCGCGTCAGCGCGATGTCGTAGCCCATCGTGTCCACATATCCGCCGGGGCCGCAAAAATCCGTCTGCATGTCGATGATGATCAGCGCGGTATCTGCCGGCGACATTTTGCCGTCATAAGGCCAGCTATATGGCTGCGCATTGACCATTGCATTCCCCCTATTTGGTGATCGACAGCTCGCCGGGCGCACCGGCCAAAGTGCGGTCGGGCGAGCAGGAAATGATCATGATCGCCAGCGTCAAGATATACGGGGCGGCGTTGAAGAGGTAATAGCCGCCCGTCACCCCCACGGATTGCAGCGCCGGCCCCAGCGCACCGGCGCCGCCGAAGAGCAAAGACGCCCACAAACACGCCATCGGCCGCCAGCGCGCGAAAATCACCAACGCCACCGCGATAATGCCCTGGCCGGAGGAAAGCCCCTCGCTCCAGCTGCCGGGATAGTAAAGCGAGAGAAACGACCCACCGACGCCCGCCATGAACCCGCCAAAGGCCGTCGCCCAAAGCCGCACCATCAGCGGTGAATACCCCATCGCCCGCGCCGCTTCCGCATTATCCCCCACCATCCGCACCATCAGCCCCAGCCCGGTATTTTTCAGCGCCCAGGAAAGCGCGGGGGCGGCGGCGACGCCGATGAAGAACAGCGCATTCACCTTTAACGCCGCCTGCACCTGTGGAATGTTGCTCCAAAAACCCAGCGGAATTGAAGGCAGGTTAGGTGCCTGCGGGGCGACAAAAGGCGTGCCGAGGAAAAACGCGAGGCCGGTGCCGAACAACAATAGCGCGATGCCCACGGCGATGTCGTTGACTTTCGGCAACGAGCAGATCCCGGCGTGCAGCGCGCCGAGCAACGCGCCGACAAGCCCGGCCACCAGCACGCCAAGCCACGGCGAGCCGGCGTAGAAACTGGTGGCGTAGCCGGTCATCGCGCCCATCACCAACGTGCCTTCCAGGCCCAGATTGATCCGGCCGGAAGTTTCGGTGATCACCTCGCCCAGGCTGACGAACAAAAACGGCGTGGAAACGCGGATGGCCCCGGCGCCGACGGCCAGCGGCACGCCCCACCAGCCAAGCGCATCGCCGGCCATCAGCTGGCCACCGCGGGCAAAGGTTTTTGGACACGTTGCGGCCAAAAGCGTTTCAGCCGCCCTTGCAGCGCTTCGGAGCCCAGCAGCATCACAAACAGCGTGCCGCGCAGCACCAGCATTGTCGCATCCGGCAGGCCGAGGCGCTGCTGCAGCAACCCGCCCGCCGCATCCAGCCCGCCCAGCAAAATCGCCACCGGAATCAGCGCCAACGGATTCATCCGTGCCAGAAACGCGACGAGTATCCCGGTATAACCGACGCCGGTTGCGAGATCCGCGCTCGCCGCCCCCTGGACCGCCGCGACTTCCACCATGCCTGCCAGGCCAGCCGCGCCCCCGGCGGCGAAGCAAAAAGCCACCACCATGCGCCCTACCGGCAGGCCCACCACCCGCCCGGCCCGCGCATTGCCGCCGACGATGCGCGCCGCGAAGCCGAATTTTGTGAAATACACAACGAAATATGCCGCCAGGCACGCCACCAGGCCAAACACCAGCCCGTAATGGATCGTCGTGTTCGGGATGGTCCCGATCATCACGTCGCTCGGCAAGGTGGGCGTGGAAGGCCGGTTCAAGCTCGTCGGGTCGCGCATCGGCCCCTCGACAATCTGGTTCATCACCGCAATGGAGATGTAGGCCAGAAGGAGCGAAGATATCGTTTCGTTGACGCCGCGTTTGATCCGAAGGATGCCGCAGAAGGCGATGAGGGCGCCGCCGGTGATGCTGCCGGCGGCGGCCATCAGGATCAGCGTGATCATGTCCGGGCAGCCAATATTGTACAG
>Ga0116228_10003287_pt1 | contig 14175 bp, 8 predicted proteins | sample S1TSphfallax_2_FD_89694 | JGI IMG/M metagenome (GOLD analysis project Ga0116228, IMG submission 89694) | Host-associated microbial communities from peat moss isolated from Minnesota, USA - S1T2_Fc - Sphagnum fallax MG | ecosystem: Host-associated > Plants > Peat moss > Unclassified | place: USA... | reverse complement strand
GGAAGTAAAGATGAAGCTAGTTCGCAATGGCCTTCCCAATCAATGTGCCAAATGTAAAGCCACAAATGACCAAATGTGAGATTACCCACAAACAGAATCAGCAATGTTAGAGGGGGAAAAGTTGCTAGGGGGGAGAAAGCGAACAAAAAGACCATAAGGAAAGTATTGTTATTAGATTTGAAAATCCACATGTTTATACATAATTTTAACACTTGTTTTGAAGGTATTTTGCTTATAATTGGAAGTTAATATTTACTAGTGAGGAACACAAATCTCATGTGGTACAAGTCAATAATAAAAATTACAATTTAAAAATGATTGAAAAATATTAATTAATTTAAACTAAGATCACTTTTCTTTGAATTTTGGTGAGGTGGTCCTTAGTGGTGCCACTCAAAGATAGGTTTGCCCAAGTATGTAGCACACCAATTTTTATGGTGGAAATTGGAGGTGAAGGATACTTAGATCTCTTAGTGGGAAAACAAAGTAAAACATAAACACCCATAAACTTTACCAACATCTTGGAACCAAAAAGGGAAAGGGCATGGAGGAAGATCACAACCTTGACTCACATGACAAATCAAACGACTATGGACCTTCAAAAACTAGTCACCAATGACAATAACATTGTTAACCCCTAAACCAATGGCAAGATGTTCAATGGGTCTATAAGTGGGAGGCATCAAGAACTAGCACAAACATTTGTAGATTGTTCACAATTATCAAGGTAAAGGAAGAAAACCTAGACTTGATAAAAACAAATATATTCATTTCAAAAAATATATGAAAAACATCAAACAATTCTTATAAAATTCAGTGGACAAATAAATTGAAATAACATCAATTGGAACCTTGGCTTCAAAGGATAGGATTTTTCAACCTTGTCCAACTCCACAACAAGGGATGTTGCACAACAACTTGACAATTAATTAAAAAATCACAACCCGCAAGGAGATAAAGGTCACTCAACCTCCAAAACCAAAAGTAATACTACATGACAACATATGTTTGGCATCACTAAATGTGTAAAGTTTAATGACAAAAGTGGCAAGTGCTAGAAAATGGAAATACATCAAAGATTTTTTTATAAATGTCTTTCCAAAGTTGACATAAATTTGTTGCATAAATACAAGTTCTTAGCATAAGACTACAAAAAATTAACTAGCTTGCAATTTCAAAAAAAGGAAGCATTTTGGAATGAAGTTGCATATTCCATTATTATAGACAAATTACAAAGGAGTTATTGGAATCCTCACCTTTTCATGTTTAGCACCATTAATCAAAAAACATGGAGTCATAGTGATAGGAAGAACACAATTCAACACCATATAATTCAATAAGTCAAAATATGGGTGATCAACATCTATGGTCAAAATGCCACAACAACAAGAGCAAAGTTGTGAATGCAAATTTAAGTAATTACCCCCTACCAAAAGTGGATTGGATCATTGTCCAAGACTTTAATTTTGTCAAATATTTACAAGACAAACAAGGGTAGGCACCGATTACAAAAGTCAAATGAAAAAAAACAAAGAGCACATGGGAATAATTAATGTGAAAGTTTCAAATTCAAGACCTAGTTATACTAGAGCAATTTTGGAGCACTAGTAAAGATTAAAGGTAGATGCACAATCAAATGGTTCACTTTTGTGACGGAATGGTGTTTTTTCCCTACGTACCTTTTATTCAAATGCATATGGTGATTAATATATTTTTAAATCTACTAATTGGGACTAGGATTTAAACTAACAATTTCATTATGAAAAGAACTGTGTGGTTATTTATTGATAAAGAAAACTCATTTGTTAGCAGTAATGGACTTTTGAAGTTGAAAAATATAGATAGGTCATTTGACTAAAACATCACAAAATGGAAAAAATATATATTGATTCACATTCCAAATCTATTGTTGGGACTCAATATATGATGAAATACAAGATGATAAACTCATGTGAGGAAACTTTTTTTTCAAAATCTTAACCAATTAATAATTAGGGACTTTTGAATGGTTAAAATTTGACCATATTTTCTTAAGTCCATATGATTTACAATTTTTGTTTGTTTTTCAATTTTTATGTCCCAAAAACATATTTTTAAAAAGTTTTACATGGACTATTATTCATATGGATTTTGTGGGTTTTCATTTTAGGATTCCCAAATTTAAAAATGACATTAATTACATTAAATATAAGTTTCACATAAATTTGGAAAGGTTTGTCGATCATTGAACATGTATTATTCAAAGATTATAATAATAATATTTTTTAAAGTAACAATCATATCCATTTGAGTCATTTAAAAAAATCTTGTATGAACTTATAAAAAGTGTAAATCTATCGATATTGAACCATTTGATCGTGCATTCCCCCCTTAATCAAAATGTAACCACTTCGTTTGTGATTACATGTGACTTGTAGTCATTTATAACTAAGTTTAGGAATATTGGCAATTATAAGATTAAATTTCAATTATTTAAGTCATTATTATGACTATGTTGCAATTATTGAAAATTTCATCCTTTTGATTGAATGGTTTTTTAATTTATGTTCATTCATGAATAGGTTGGTATGTCCCATTAACCACAATAATAACCAAATTACTTGCACCCTAAAGGAATTCTACAATGATTTAAAGGTATATTTTTATGTATGTATTATAGTTATATCTTGGTGACATTCTAATGTTTACTTAACAATAAGCTTACTAAGACATGCATTTAAATGATATTCATGTATAAAATGATCACAAACTTGTTAAATGAAGTACCCATAGGCAGAGTTCATCCCATCTAGTAGATTGTTTAAAGTCCTAAATTAATTAAATATGTGTTTTAATCACCAAGTTATCAACGTCCATAATGAAAAATTTAATCCTTAGTATGCTAAGTTTATGTTACTTTTACTTAGGTTGACCCTATTTTGACATGATGATGGGTAGTGTGAATGCCAAACTAACACAACGTGTTGTGACATTGTGACAACCCTACACTTTTGCCACTACAACTTGTGCTTGTTTCATTATCTGAACATCATAGACTAGTAGCTTATTTATTTCCTTCAAAATATTTTTTGAACTATGAACTCAATGAGAAGTTCTACCATTTTGGGCATCACATTATTCATGCTAGTGATTTCTTATGCATGGTTTTTTATGCTACAAGATTGGTTAATTCATTTCATTTGTATGAAAACAATTATTATGCCCAATGGCTTTTGATTTTCAAGTCTGATTTTGGTTCTATTTTCCATGATGCAAGTCTTAGAGTTTTTGGGAAAATGAAAGATCATTACAACCTTCGAATCTTATCACTCATTAAGAGGCCCTTTCAAAATGGTGGTAATGGTAATATAAGTTAACATTTCAACAATGTAAAGATTAAATGTCATGATAAAACCCTAACTTTCACAAGGTTCCACTTTTCTATTTTGTTGTTTTTCCAAGTCTTATTGGGTAGAGTAAATTATAACTAATTTTTGACCAATATTTTGATCTTTTGTTTATGTGAAGATTTATAATTATAAGAATTCATTTTAAATGATTAATTTTGAGTGGTATTCAACATTTGGGATGCAAATTGATACAAACAAAGAAAAATAACACAAATTCTTCAAAAGTTTAAGGCTACCTTTGTTTCAAGTGTAGCTTTTGCATATGACAAGAACTAAAGAGTACTATGTGCTTGTTCATTTTTCCAATTTTTAATTGTTGAATATGCACATATATTTTGGTGATTCATATACAAACTTTTGTGTTGATTATTGTTCTATAAACTAGTGTTGTGTGGTTCTTTAATTGCACATTGGATATTTGGCAGTTATTTAATCAAGTAAATGAGTATATGATCAGCGATTACGTTTTGATGAAAGCCCTACCCCCAAAATTGATTCAACATTTGTGAAATTGTAAACAACCACCCCCACCTTCGAACCAATGATTTTAGAATTATAGTTACCTGCCCCCACTTGAAGACCCTATTTTGAAAATGGTCGAGGTTTTTTGACAAAAAAACCAGATTGCTTTGAATTTAAAACCTAAGGTTTTTTTGCAAAAAACCACCATTGTTGGAATTAAAAACTCAAGGGTATTCGAAAAATACCAAAATTGTAAAATTTAAAATCCAAAGGTTTTTAAGGTTTGAATGAAGAAAGCTCAAGCTTTTTGATGCGCATTCTCCATCGTCACACACCATGAACATCCTTGAATGTAACCTCAACCAAAGCACCAAAGGATGCCGCCATTTTGAGGAGCACTTTTATTCAACACTCGTGATGGCATGGGTGCAAATTGTCGAGGATGACGAAGAAGGTAATTTGTAATTTCAGATTTTTTTTAAAAAAAAACAATAATTGTCCTTTTTTTTAATCACTACACATTATCTTCTTTCTTCTTTGTTGGCATTTTTTGTGGTGTTATGTGTATGTGCTATCTCTTTCTAATCATTTTTTCCTACATTTATTGTTTATCCTTCTTCAAGGAGCTTTGGAGCTCAAGGTTTGAAGTTTGAATTTTCATTGTAGGTTGTCATTTTCACTTGCTTGTTTCCTTGCCAAACGCATTTGCTTTTGCAACCATGACCACTAGCACTACCACGTCCCCCTTTTATTTCTACTACCTACTATTGCCATGGCATCTTTTTTAGTTGGGATCCCGAGTGTTAGCACCGAAGCCACTAAAACTAATGTTGTTTATGTTGTTGTTGGACCCACTGTGGGTTATGGTAACAATAGCAACAACGTTAATAGCTCAGAACTCGAGCTTCATAATGATGATGACCTTCTTGATTAGGAGGAGTTGTTGGAAACAATGAAAAAACAACTTGTTTGGTGGAAGCTTCACTAAAGGACCTCACCCACAAAACATTCTTCAAGGTCAACAACAATCAATAGGTTGATTTTTTAAAAAGCCAAGTCATGTGATGCATTATTTGCCATAAAAAGATAATTGGCCCCAAAATTTTGGCCTTGTGCACAAGGTGCCGCAAAGGCTTCATCTTGTACAATAAATCTAATGGCATATCAACCATGAAGAAACATGTGGAGCAAGACCATGCCTTTTTGTTTAGGTGGTTTAGGGAAGAGCTTGGGTTTCATTCTTGACCACCTTTTGATCATGAACCTCCAACTAAGCAACAATAAAATAGCCTCGAACTCCATTTTGGGTTTTTTTCTTCCCCACACCCTATCCTGAAAGATCATGAAATTCAAAAGAGGTTTTGGAAGATGTAATGTTATTCATGATTAAAAGTTTTTTGCCATTAAAGACTATGGAGTCTGTTTAGTTCCAAAGGTTGGCTTTTCAATTATGCCCAAGGGTGAGCTTGCCATCCATAAAGGTTTTCACTGAAGAAGTTTTTCCTTCCTTGGTGAACATGACTTTGACCGAGTTTGTGCAACTTGCTTTCGCAAAATGCTTGACTGCCACCTGCGTTTTTGTTAAATGTGGATTTTCAAGGGGGCCCACAATGTTTTTGTAGTGGTTGTTAATTTTTTGTCCACCAATTGGGAGTCAAAGCACGTCATGATTGGTGACGCACCCCCAAGTTCCTTGTTAGACCCAAAACGGGTCTAAGTATGTTATAGAGTGGAAATAGTTGGAATTTGGTGCCGCTCCCAGCTTCTAGCACTAAAAGGGGTAAAAGGGGCGTGTTGAAAGCTCCAGGATTAGACTAGGAAGAGGGACAACTATTTAGTTATTCGGTCCTGCATCCAAAACCAACCACAAGAAGGTTAGTTCACCTTCGAAAACACCCTTGGTGTTGGCACAAGCCACGGGCAACACGGACTCACTTAACTCACCATGGTCCGAACTCGGGGGAAGCCACCACCTTCCCCCATATAGTATTCTCTGCGTTGCTCCGCGGCACCTGCATCCAAATGGCTTTTATTCCTAGGAAATTGTCCCGGTTTGGATTCCCGGGACTTTGGGAATTCATAACTCCCAGCTCAGACCTCGGATTGGGATGAGGTCTAAAGAAAACTTATAGCTCTCCTCAAGAGCTTTCCAACGATGTGTCGCACTCCATCTGCACACACCGGGATCGAGTCGATTCCCGACTTTTTGTGGTCGGGAGTCAGATTGTCAGTTTGACTCTTGGCCCCTTCTTTTGACCATAACTTGTGTTGTAGATGTCCAAATGGCTCATGTGAGGCCATTTTCGACATCTACACTTCAAGGCCTTTCCAACGGTATAAAGAACACCTCAAGGTGAGATGTTTTGTCTTCTACTGTTGAGCTCTAAAGTTTTGGGAGTCCCGGAGGACTTTAAGTTCCCACTTTTGGGAGTGTGAGTATCTCCTCACACTTGCCTCAAAGTGGGGTTGCGACAATTGGGTTATTTGAGGTTAACGTTATGAGCAGTGCTACACTAGCCATGAAGCTGAAATAAATCCTCAACAAATTGGGTTCACCTAAAAGATTCTAGTTATGTCAAGGATGAAGGCTCCAACTTGGCCACTTGTGTTCAGGCTTTGAAAGTAATTTGTGTCTTGTGTGTAGATTTTGACACAACAGATCCATTTAATGGCTATTGTTTTGGGCACATGCTATCGAAAGTATGCCAATATGTGACATTCGGTGAGAAAATGGCTTGTGGGTTACCGTGTGCATCTATCAAGTCTGCCAAAGTAGATGTCCAAAAATGCATCACATGGCCAAAGAAATCCAACAAAGGGAAGTAAGCATGGGAGAAGGCATGCGTGGATTCTAATATCAACTCTCACAAATTGAACACCCCCATGAAGATGAGGTCCGTGGAAATTCTCCATTCCTATTTTTATTTTTTAAGGTTGGTGGACTTCTTTATAAATGTATATTTTTCCAATGCCCATTTATTATATCTTCAAAGGGATTTTTTCAGACATGGTTTTTGATGGAATAATTCAACACCACATCTTTGAATGGTTGTTTTGTGAAAAAAATTCGAAGGTGATTTTTTATGATGGCCAACCTTGTGATTTTGATTTAGGGTTTGGTCTACCATTGGGAAAAAATAAAAGGTTATGCCAATTTCCAATGAATCAATTTTAATAACAATTATTTTTTGTTTGATATCCTTGATGATGTTTTTTGTTTGATGTTCTCCCATTAATCATAAAAGATGCCTTAGCAATATTGGTGGCTAGTGGCCACCACCACCTTTCTTATTCCAAAAGGTGGTGACTCAAAAATATGAGTTTGCATCTCACTTGGAAGAGCACTATAAATAAGTAAAATGATCAATTCTAGCACATTACAACATTAAACCCTAAACATTTAATTCTTTCATACAAAATCTAGCAAGTTGTATCAATTAGGGTTCTCCTCTTGCCTTGTCAAAAGAAAAATAATATCCTTTTAAAGTTTAGTTAGATGGATGTGTGTCATTGTGATGAGGGTAACATTGAAATAATTAGTCTCTAGTTCTTTTGCGGTTTGTATAAAAAACCTCCTTTGGGAATGTTTATCCAAGGATGGTGAAGATGGGGTAATTGAAGAACTAACAAATAACCAAAAAACTATTTTACATTTAGTGTTGTGGAAGTGATAATGAGTTTTAGATTGGGCTTTCATTCTACAAGGCCCTTCAAAAGGCCAAATAACACATTGGTGTGGATTGTTCATTCATGACCCTCATCAAGCATGATCATAAAATAAAAAACAAGTTTTTCATGTGAGATTTTCCACTACCAATTTACTTTTTTTTTAGCTCTTTAGAAGCTTCATTCATTTGATTTTAGTTTGTGTGGTTGTTTTTCATTTTTAGCTCCTTAATGGCCTCAATTAATTTAAAATGAGATTTTCCACCATGAATTTTAGGTGAGCTTCACCAAATTTGATGAACTTTTTTTTTATTATTTCAGTTCTTTAATGATGCCCATTCAAATTAAAGTTCAAATGTTCATCTATCATTATAAATGTGATTTATTCATAGATCGTTTGTGGCCTCAATTGATTTTAGGTGAACTTTTTTAAATATAGTGAATTTGCTTTGCTTGATTTCAACTTTGTTTTGCCCATTCAAATCATGGTTCAAATGTTTAGATGGTTAATGTAGTTTATTTATAACCATTTGTGGCCTCATATTATTTTAGGGTAGTTTCTTAGGATGTGATTTCAGCTTTGTTATGCCCCATTTAAATTGAGGTTCAAAGTTCAAATGTTTAATGGCTTGACGTGATTCATTTGGGGTTGTTTAATGGGTTCAATTGAATTAATGTGAGTTTTGGTGGTTTTGATTGGGTTTTTGAAGAAGTTTGCAAGTCATTTTTTGTTGTTTCAAGATACATTGACTTATCAACATGCGATTGCATTGTGCCATAGTTGACAAATGATAGTCTTGCAAAGTTGGATTTCATCTCCAAAAACCTAAGCAATATGTGAAGTGGTGGTGAAAGTGTTGTCACCGATCATGACTAGTTGTGTCCTAAATCAAAGCTGCAGACATTGGTTATTTGGGGACACGTTGCAATTCATCATCACAAAGACACATGAGGTTCGTGATGATGTTGGTCATGTGGTTAACCGTGATGGCATGGGTGATCCAGAGGCAAATGTGTTTGATGTAGAATTGGCATACTTGGTGATTCGCATTAAGTGCCAAATTTTGGAAGTCCTTCAACCTTTCCTCTATTTTATGCATGCATTTGAAAAAAAAAGGGCAGGATATGTTGGTGTTGATGTTTGATCTTCAGTTCAAGAATATGCGGTTGGTGGTGAATTACCTAGGTCATCAACCCGCATTTGCATTGGTCAAAGAGTATGATGTTCATTTGCTTCTACTTTTGCTAGTATAGTGCTACAAGGTGATGATCCTTTCTTCGTGGGAAGTGGAGGTTTAGGTGTAGGACAATTAGGGTGACAATGATAATCTATTTCAAACCTCAAAAACTATTGCAAAAGGTATATTTAAAACAATGGCATGGGAGCTTGATGGAGTTTGTTGCCACCTTGTTGATGTAGACACTTGCAAATGCACATTGTCTTAGTGGCGCATCCATGAACAAAGGTACCCAATGGTGGGAATGTTGGCTCAACAAACCCTTGGGATTCCAGCAAGCCAAATCAAGACAAGGTGGATTTTCTCCATTGTTGAAATCCTCATTGCACTTTGGAGGTGTCGTTTACAAACTGACCACCTCAACTATATCATTTTTGTGAACAAAAATTGGCCTATTGATCCAAAGATTGGGTGTTCTAAACCTTTTAACCTTGTAGGTGCATGCAAAGCAAAATCAAATTTTCCGGAAAAGCTTGATGTAGAGTTTGAGGAGGAGGTTGAGTGGGAAGATTTCCCAGATCTTTGCGATTTCCCGAATTGGTTTCCAATTTGTTGCTTTGAGTGTTCCTTGTTCCTTGGACCCACATACCATGGACATTTTTTTTGTCTTCTATTTTGAACTATGCATTTTTTTTTATCATATTGTGTTTTTATCACTTACCTTAGATTATAGTTGCCATAGTTGTAAAGTGTATGTAGGTTTGGCAAAGGAAAAGTCTTTGAATTGCATTTGTTACTTCTTAGTGCTGTTGTTGAAGTTTCAAACTTCAAACCTTTAAGCTTGAAACATAATTTCGTTTTTGAAACTTGAAACATGCAAAAAAATTGGTTTTTTTTCATTAGTTTTTTGACGAATCTATCATCTTAAAAAATTGGCTATAAACCAAATTAAAAACCAAGGTAAAAAGTAAAAAACTATCTTTGTGATTGGATTAACATAATCAGGTGGGGGTACTAGTTGAAAATTGTTTGATAACTAGCTAGTTTTCTGTTTGAAAATCGTCTCCAAAGAACATGGTGTTTCATAGCCAGACCCCTAAAACTGATCGATTCTTTTAAACAATTAAAAATTAGAAACCCAAAATTGGCTAATTCTTTGAAATGGAAAATTTTAAATAATTGGAATTGGTTAGTTCTTAAACTTCCAATTTTTAAAAAACTTGGAATCGATGATTCTTATAGAATCAAAAAACCCCACAACATTGGTATAAACTTAAAACATTGATCTTTCGATGGATTATTTAGTCATAACCACCTCTTCCATGTCACTAACACAATCATCCAATTGACAATGAACTTGAAAATTTTCAAATTTCTAGGCCAAAGGTTTAAAATGAAAATTTTGTCCAAATGCAATAATCTTTGGTTGATTGGGAAGTTTTTATAATGGAGCATGGCAATTTTGGTCTCACATTCCCAAAATAAAAATCAAGTTACAAATTTTCAAAAAGAATATTAATCATTCACATATTGATTTTGAAGGGCAAATAACCTTTAATTGAAGATCTTGACATGTAAGATTTGATTATTTGTAACAAAAACAATAAGGTATGTTAAATGTTTCATTTCATTGTACTTGTTTTGCAATTCTAATTACCAATCCCCATTATTGAAATGTCCTATTTTCAAATGAAGGATTTTGGAAATTTTGAAAAAATTATAGTTGGATATTTTAATCCCATGGAAACATGCTTAACACACCAAAAATAATAATCTTCCTTTAAAGTTATAGCCATTGGGAGGTTTGTGTGAATTGGTGACATTTTGGTTCAAAATTGCATTAAACACTTTTGTGCATTTGAAATGATCACAAGGTCCATGTGAAGTGTCATTTCATCTTAACCATTTCAAAGTTTTTGCTTCCATGTTTCAATCACAAGGAATACATGGGTGTGTCCTAAGCTTTTGGGATTTTTGTTATTGTTCCAATCAAAAAATTATCAAGTTATTACCATTTTACAAGTTGAATCATGTGCATCAAATTGTTTGGAACCAAATCAAAGGTTGAAAGCATAATTTACTGCCCCAAAGTACTATCCCAAATGACACAATTTTTTCATATCATCCTTGACAAAATGGGCACAAGTGAGATAAAATCTACCAATGGTGTTACTTTAGAAAAGGACTGCATGTCTTTTTGCCCATAAATGTTTTTTTCATACAATTGAATTTTTAACTCTTTTGTTACAAATTGTCATAAAAATGCATACAATTATTTAGATAAATGACATGTTGTTTTGTTTATATTTTTTAATAAATATGAGAATTTGAAAATGTGCCAATTCCTTGTAAATTTAATGTTTCATCTTTTAAAATGATAACAATTTCAAATCATAACCAAAAATTGATTTTTAATTAATTAATTAATTTTTAGATAATAAATTGTAACTTGTAAAAAATCATGTAAATTATACCCCATTTATATGTGGTAAAAGACTTTTGAAGTTCTAAAGATTTGGATTAATTTTTGAATTTTTTGAAAATTTAAAGTTTTAGAATTTCACATATTTTAGGGTATGAGTGGTTTTTGAATGTGGCTAATAGATTTTTATCTTTTTAATTGTTTTCCCATCAATTAAAAAAATTATATGAGTTTTTTTATAGTCCTTGCAAAATTGATTCCTTTTCGCGCAATAGGTGTTCATTTTCAAAGGTCTTAAATTGAAACTTAAACTTAAAATTTTATTAAATAAATTTCCTTGACATTCATATGAATAAAAAAGGAACAACTTGCCATGATTACCATGGTTTTAAATGGTAAAACATAAATATTTCTACAATCTTGACTATTTTTAGGGCCCATTTGACATATTTTTTGCACTATGCCAAAACATGGCAAATATGATTACACCTATGACTAGGTTTGTAGTTATAAATGTCATTCATGACTACATGACTATGTGGTGAATATGGACATGTTACTTATCCATTAGTCGTATTTTTGTCCTAGTTGTAAATGCCATAAGATATATTATATATTAGTTTCAATTTAATCTAGCCATTTAGTACGTAGGTAGGTTGGCTTAAGTAGGTGGGTAAGTAGGGTCCTATTTACTTTTTGGTGACAAGCCTTTTTTATTGCTTCATCACAAGTAATATTTGCACTTTGAATATATTTAATGCATATATTGTGTATAAACCAATATTTTTTCACCTAATTATATAGTTTTCAAAGTTGAACTTGTTCACAAGATATGGGATAAATTTACAACATTATTCTACATCATTTTTGTTGATACAAAAGTACCTTATTTTAACCATTTTTATTTTTTTCATATTTTGTTCAAATGAAAATAAATAAATTTCATTCTTAAAGATTTTTCCAAGATCTACACATCTATTAAAAAAAGAAGTTAACAAAAATATCAAGTGAATTATTTGAAAATGCATTTGAATCTTCACTATTTCATACATTTGAACAACAATGATATCTTATAGATTTTCTTTTTCTTTGTTTTCATAAAACGATTTGTAAATAAACATATTTAAAATCAACATGGTTTTATGTATAATATTCTCTCACCTTTTAAAAATATAATGAATCAATAAAAATGGTATAAATGTTGTGTTATATTTATTAATAATTATAAATAATATTTTAAAATAAAATATGTAATCTATGAAACATATAATATTATTTTCAACGTTTTAAAATTTTATAAAAATTATTAGAATTATTTAAATGTCATAATTATTAATTTATACACATATGTTATTTAATTTCATAATTTTTTTATCGAATTTTATATTCTTTGCTACCCATCACATGGAAACATGAAAAATAATGCCATTTTGGGCCATGTGGATTTCTTTTGAAATTAATTGAATATCATTGATAAGAATATATTTCATCATTTAAATAAACCTTTGAGCAAGAGTTTCAATTAAATTTTTAAAATTATATTATAGGCATCAATTTTTTACTTAATTTTATGGCTTCAAAAACTTTGGCAATTTGGATTTTATTTTTTGGGGAACTTTTTCATAAATGAATAAATTCCCCCAATTTTGTTTTAGCCATATCTATAAATTCATAATAAATTATTAGTGATTTTAAAGCAAAGGTTTTAAAATTATAATGTATTAGTTATTTATTTGTGTACTGATTATGTGTTTGATCATTTACAAGTTTATAATATGTTTACTAGGTATGTTGTCTACCTTCTAGTTCTTTTCCTTTTTAATTCATAAGTTTTTAATTTTTCAAATTGTATATTATTAAATAATTATATGGTGTTCATGAAGAAGATTTTTAATCACACAGTCATATCCATGGTTACAAGAATACCATTAGGCACAAAAACATGGCATACATAACTATATGACTAGAAATGGTCACCACTCATATTTGTCTTAGTCATAAATGTCAAGTTTTGGTGTAATGTTGGCTCATTTTATTGTGATTACACCCAATATTTTATGACCAGATATAAAAACCAAATGCAATTTGAATAGTACAATCACAATCCATATGATAATAATTTTTCAATATTAATTTTGTTTTAAATCTGGATATAATCACTAGTGTTCTTTTTTTTTGGAATTTTTTTGCAACTTGGTGAATTTGTTTTCAGAAGATGAGGAAAACATTGAAAACATTGTGATTTTAAGGGATTTTTCACCACTTTTTGGAATAAAAATAATCAAATTAATCAAATTTAAACTTAAACAATTTTAGGTCACCACTTGTAGTAGCACTTTTATAAAAATGCTACAACCCACCTATGACATTGACATTTAGTTGTAATTACGTTGGGGATATTCATGAGTAACTTGAGAAATTTGAAAAGAAACCTTGATGATCACATTGTAGTTTGATTATAGTGTATTTGTGTCCACAAATGTCATAGGGAACACCTTAACACATCACATAACGTTAGTATTATCAACCTTTGATGTTTTGTCAAATATTATCATCGCCTTAGACTTCCTTATGTATCCAAGCATGCATAAATGGTAATTGTCCAAACTCAAATTATATTTATTTAAGAAAGTTCATAAAAAATAATATGTTTAAAAAATGGTTTTGTGAAATGAGTATATAAATAATTAACATTGTAAATTAGAGATGAAATATTCACACAACTATCCTTGAGGGCATCATCTTGTTAAATTTTTGTAAACCTCAAATTCGTTACATGTTTGTGAATATTGTTAATTCATAAGCATAATGGGGTGATTTATTCAAAAGTTTCGTGTGTTTTGTCACTCACACCAAATTCACCCAGATGTTAATAGTCATTATTTATCATTATCATAAGAAATATTTTGCCAAAATTTAACCTTGAATTCATTGAAAAAAAACATATATACAATGAACAATTTAACATCTTCAAAAAATACAATATGAACTTGCTTGAAAGCTCCAATTTGAGTACAAGCATCTACATGTAGGAGCAATGTAGTTTTCCTGGTAGGTC